>Ga0307943_1000002_pt1 | contig 228242 bp, 211 predicted proteins | sample OrgLakmetagen177_FD_203149 | JGI IMG/M metagenome (GOLD analysis project Ga0307943, IMG submission 203149) | Saline water microbial communities from Organic Lake, Antarctica - #177 | ecosystem: Environmental > Aquatic > Non-marine Saline and Alkaline > Saline | place: Antarctica: Organic Lake... | reverse complement strand
CCACGTCCGTTGACGATCTGGGTTATCGCTTTGCCGGCACGCTTTACGAAAAAGAGGTGGATTATCTGATCAGGCACGAATGGGCAATCTCGTCGGAAGACATTCTCTGGCGCCGCACCAAGCAGGGGCTGTACGCCACTGCAGAAGATGTACTTGAGCTGGACAAATACCTGGCTTCCAAGTCGGCTCCACAACCGCAAACCGTTGCTCTCAATCACAGCGCCTGAACTACTCCCTCAGGCATTTGCTCCGGCCGGCAATACCGCCCGGAGCTTTTTTATGTCAGGCCACCTGGCCTGAGCTGAACACGAAAAAGCCGGGCGCCTCCCGGCACCCGGCTTTCAGACTTGCACCCCCCCATCCAGGAAAAGGTGAAGCCCACTCGGCTCAGAACGTAAGTTGCGATCCCAAGATAATGGCGTCGTATTCCCCCTGGCCACCGTCGGTTCCCAGAGTCGTGTATTCAGCCATCAGAGTCAGGGCGTCAGTCGCTGCGTAACGGGCAAAGATCATCGTCAGATCCGTGTCGTTAGCACTGCTGTTGATATCATCTTCACCCTCACCGTAGCTGGCACCCAGCGTGGTACGGTTGATTTGATAGGTAGTCTCGACATACCACTGGCTGGCATCTTCTTCGTTCGGATCCAGACGCGCCGCAAAAACACCGTTGCCGGTACCCGATGTCATGGAATAGTTACCGCGAACATTCAGATCGCCCACAGAAACCGAACCACCGAAGTCGATACCCGACATGGTGTAGTCGTCGAACGTGCCGGTTTTCGAATCCACATCCTGAGTAAATGCGCTGGACCACAGCGAGAACATATCCGCAGAGTAGACCACATTACCCTCAATGCGCGGCGTGCTGTATTCGGCGTCAGCTACGCCATCAACTTTTGACGGGCTGAACACACCGGCTTTGAACTGCAGACCACCCAGGTTATTGGATGTATACATCACCCGAGGTGTGAAGTTGGCGTAGAAGTAGCCATTGCCGATACGGCCAGCCGTTGCAGCCACTTGATCAGGGCCACCAATAAGGCCGACACCCAGGCCACTGCCATTATCACCGATAGCCGGAACACCAAAGATGCCGAAGCCTTTGCCGATGTTGACCGTACCAAAATCACCGGCAACGGCAATTTCAGACACCCGGCTGCGGAAATTGGCATTGGCATCGCCCGGAGCAATGTCTGCGTTCATCTGGAAATGACCGGACACCGTCAGCCCGTTCTGGGTTGGCGCATAAATGTTGGTTTGCAGGGTGGCGGGGTTAAAACCGGTGGTAATCGTGAATGAGTCCTCGTCGGTCGGATCATCTTAGCTGCCCAGCACCGCGAAAATCGGGATATGACCATTAAATCCGGCCTTCCAGCCACTATCGGATTCGAAGGTCGCGGCCGCAGACACGGGCGCAGCAAAGGCACCCGCGACCATTGCAACACTGGCCGCCAGCGCAGACAGCTTGAAGGATGTAACGCTTGAACAGTTTTTGTTTTCGATCATGATAGCTTCCTATTATTGTTTGAGATTTACCGCTATCAGCAGTCTTTTTTTCTGGCAGTCAGAATAATCAATATTTTCAGACATCTGGCTGCTTAAACGACGCTGATACACACTGTCATCTCGAACATTATTTTCGGTTTTTCGTACACCCTGCCAACACTGGACCTGGAAGACTTCATTGGCCTGAGCTTTGTCACCGGGCCGGACGGAAAGATTTACCGACTACCTGATCAGCAGTTCGCCAACCTTTACTGGTTTCGCTACGACTGGTTTCAACGCCCCGAGTTACGCGCCAAATTTCTCGAGCGCTATGGCTACGAATTGGGTGTACCCCTGAACTGGTCAGCCTACGAGGACATTGCCGAGTTCTTTACAGTGCATGTTAAGGAAATTGACGGAGAGCGTGTTTACGGCCATATGGATTATGGCAAACGGGACCCATCGCTGGGATGGCGCTTCACGGATGCCTGGCTATCCATGGCTGGTGCCGGAGACCCGGGCTTACCTAACGGATTGCCGGTGGACGAATGGGGTATCCGAATGGAGCAGTGCAACCCGGTGGGTTCGTCCGTTGAGAGGGGTGGCGCCACTAACGGCCCGGCCGCTGTCTACGCTCTGCAAAAGTACATTGACTGGCTCAGAAATTACGCGCCTCCCGAAGCCGCCGGCATGAACTTCTCCGAAGCCGGGCCGATTCCGGCCCAGGGACAGATTGCCCAGCAGATTTTCTGGTACACGGCATTCACATCAGACATGACCAGGCCTGAACTTCCCGTGGTCAATGAAGATGGCACGCCAAAATGGCGAATGGCACCCTCTCCCTACGGGGCTTACTGGTCAGAGGGCATGAAGCTGGGCTACCAGGACGTAGGCGCCTGGACCATACCGCGAGTCATGAGCGAACGTAGACAGAAAGCCGCATGGCTTTATGCCCAGTTCACCGTATCCAAAACTGTCTCCCTGCAGAAAACATTGATCGGCCTGACCCCAATCCGCGAGTCGGACCTTAATTCACCGGAAATGCTCGAGCAAAGCAAGTCACTGGGTGGTCTGGTTGAATTCTATCGCAGCCCGGCCCGGGAAGCCTGGACACCCACCGGTGTGAACATTGCCAATTACCCGAAGCTGGCAGAACTCTGGTGGCCGAATATTGCTGACGCCATGTCCGGAGAGCGCACAGCCCAGCAGGCGATGGACAAGCTGGCTGAGAGCCAGGACCGTGCAATGGCGGTCATGGAGCGTAACTTTACGGTGAACACCTGCCCTCCCCGGATCACTCCGAGCAGCGAAACCAAAGGTCGCGACTGGTGGCTGGCGCAGCCTGGCGCTCCGAAGCCCAGGCTGCGGAACGAAAAACCGCCCGGTAAAACCATCCGCTATGAAGACCTGCTCTCCAGATGGGAGGAATCCAGGTAACAACGTCAAAGCCGGACTTTAGTGGTCAAGGATGACTCGAACACGGCGCTGTAATTCCGAAATCACTTCCAGAAGAAACGGCCATTGCATAAACAGCCACTTGCGGTAACCATAAAGCCCCTGCCCCATACCGGCAAATCAGCCCTGACGACATCGGCATAAAGGATTGTTCTCTGCATGAATGCGCCCTCAAAGAATGCAAAATCGGACAGTACGGGAAACCCGACCCTGGATGAATTTCGGAAGGTTGTACGCAGCCGCCGTTCGGTGCGGCGCTTTACCGATGAGCCGGTGCCCGAACAGGTACTGGATGACTGCCTGGACCTGGCCATGCTGGCGCCCAACTCCAGCAACCTTCAACCCTGGGAATTTTTCGTGGTGCAAACGCCGGATCTGAAAGCCAGGCTGGCTGAAGCCTGCCTGGGGCAGAACGCGGCTAAAACCGCACCGGTTCTGATTGCCGTGGTCGCCAGGCCCGACACCTGGCGCCGGCATGCGCGCATGGCACTGGAGCAATGGCCGGAAGAAAAGCTGCCGCCTATTGTGGAAAAATACTACGCCAAAATTGCGCCGATTCATTACAACCAGGGGCCTTTCGGATTATTCGGAGCGGCCAAGAAAGCGGCAGGGCTGGTTATAGGCCTGACCCGACCGGTTCCACGTGGCCCCTATTCCCCCAATGAAATGAAAATCTGGGCCACCAAATCCACCGCACTTGCAGCAGAGAACCTGATGCTGGCACTCAGGGCCCACGGCTATGATTCCTGCCCGATGGAAGGCTTTGATGAATGCCGAGTGCGGCGGCTGCTGAAGCTGCCCAAGAAAGGCCTGGTCACCATGATCGTGGCTGCCGGAAAGAGCTCGGAAAAAGGCGTTTATAACCGCCAATACCGATTCAACAAGACTGAACTGGTTCATTACCTCTGATCAGCCATTGCGCCGCGCCCAACAGGCCGGTGTAGCTTTCAGTGACCATATAGACCGGCGTGGACTCCAGCATGGGCCGCATACGGCCCTTGTCTTCGAAGCCTTTCTGAAACGGACTGTTCAGGAAAAAGTCGCTGAACTGCGGAAGCATTCCGCCGCACAGATAGACACCGCCGGTACTGCCAAGGGTCAACACGGCATTACCGGCGACACGCCCGAGAATCTCGCAGAAATGCGCCAGCGCTTGTCCCGCAAGGGAATCGGCGTCTGCCAGCGCGGCGGCGGTAATGTCCTTCGGGAAGTCCAGAGGCGCCGCCACATTCTGCAAAATGGAATGGGCCTGGTAAAGATTCAGTAACCCCTGGCCGGACAGAATCCGCTCCACGGAGACGCGACCGAATCGGCCCTTCAGGATGTTCAGTAGGGCCATCTCAGTATCATCCGTAGGCGCAAAATCCACGTGACCACCCTCGGTCATCAGGGCGTTCCATCCATTATTTGACGGCATCAGGCACGACACCCCCAGGCCTGTGCCGGGGCCAATCACTAACCGCGGCTGGCTGGCATCCCCGGGGCCACCACAAACGTGAATCTGCTTCCCGGGCGCAACGTGGGGAATACCCAGTGCCATGGCTGTGAAATCGTTGATCACTTTGAAAAATGTCCAGCCAAACTGGCTGCGCACTTCTTCACGATCAAAACGCCAGTGGTTGTTGGTCATCTTCACCCGAGTGCCCGAAGCCGGGGTAGCAGCGACGGCCAAACAGGCGCCCTGCACTTGCGCCGCATTGGTCCCGGCCCCTCGAAGATAGTCGCTGATGGCCGAACCGATGTTGCCGTAATCGCTGCATGCCAGCACGGCCACGGCTTCGGGCGTTACCTCACCGGCCCGCACAAGGGCGAAGCGCGCATTGGTTCCGCCGATGTCTCCGATCAGTGAATAAGTGGCCGTTGTCATGCTTCATGATTCCAGAAAAAGCTGGCGCCCTCCTCAGGCGTGCTGGCCGCCCGGCGCATCCAGCCAAACAGCTCCCGACCCAGGCCATGGTGGGAACGGCTGAGATCTGCCTGGTGGGCTTCCCGGTGGGCAAACTGGTCATCCGGCAGCTCAATAGCCAGCCGACCTGATACCGCATCCAGGCTGATCACGTCGCCGGTTTTTACCCGGCTTAGCGGGCCCCCGTTTGCGGCTTCCGGGTATACATGAATGGCGGCGGGCACCTTTCCGGAAGCGCCGGACATGCGGCCGTCGGTGACCAGGGCCACCTTGAATCCCCGGTCCTGCAGTACACCCAGATAGGGCGTCAGTTTATGCAGCTCGGGCATGCCATTGGCTCTGGGCCCCTGGAAACGGACCACCACAATGCAATCCTTATCAAGCGCGCCGGCCTCAAACGCGGCTTTCAGTTCGTTCTGGTCATTGAACACCACCGCAGGTGCTCTTACGGTGCGGTGCTCTTCCATAACCGCCGACACCTTGATGACGCCGCGGCCAAGGTTGCCATCGAGAACCCGCAGGCCACCATCAGGCGCAAACGGCTCACGGGCTGTACTCAGCACATCGGGCCTGGCACTTTTCTCGGCCACGGGTTTCCACACCAGCCTATCCCCGTCCATTTCCGGCATCCGGGTGTAACGATCCAGACCGCGCCCCATAACCGTTTCAACGTCATTGTGAAGCAACCCGGCGTCCAGCAGTTCGCGGATCAGAAAGGGCGTCCCACCGGCTTCATGGAACGCATTGATATCTTCCTGCCCATTCGGGTAGATGCGGGTCATCGAGGGAACCGCCGAAGACAGTTCGGAATAGTCGTTCCAGTCGATAATGATGCCCGCCGCCCGCGCAATGGCGATCCAGTGAATGGTATGGTTCGTTGAACCGCCGGTGACCAGCAGCGCCACCAGGGCATTGACGATACTCTTTTCGTCTACCATGTCTCCCAGACCGAGAGACCCGCCGTGAGGTTTGGAAAGCCGAATAACCTGCTCGGTCGCCGCCTGTGTCAGTTCCTCCCGCAGTGGAGTGCCAGGATTCACGAATGCGGAGCCGGGCAGATGGAGCCCCATCACCTCTACCAACAACTGGTTGCTGTTGGCGGTCCCGTAGAAGGTACAGGTACCAGGGCTGTGATAGGACTTGGACTCCGCCTCGAGCAGTTCGTCCCGGCCGATTTTACCCTCCGCATACAACTGACGGATTCTCTGCTTTTCCTTATTGGGCAGCCCGGAGGGCATGGGCCCTGCTGGCACCAGCACTGTTGGCAGATAGCCGAAACTGAGGGATCCGATCAGTAAACCCGGAACAATCTTGTCGCAAATACCCAGCAGCAGTGTGGCATCAAACATGTTGTGACTGAGCGCCACCGACGTACTCATGGCAATAGTGTCACGGGAAAACAGGCTCAGCTCCATGCCGGGCTGGCCCTGAGTCACGCCGTCACACATGGCCGGCGTGCCGCCGGCAAACTGGGCTACCGAGCCCATGCCGTTGGCGGCTTTGCGGATGATGTCGGGGAAATCCTGATAAGGCTGGTGTGCCGATAACATGTCGTTGTAGGCGGAAACGATGGCAACGTTGGCCTTGTTCATGAACTTGAGCGTGTCTTTATCCGCAGCGTTACAGGCTGCAAAACCATGAGCCAGATTACCGCAGGACAGGCTGCTGCGGTGAGGAGACTGCGCCTTCAAGGCTTCCATCCGCTCAAGATAGTCCTGACGGGTGCCTCGGCTACGCTCGATTATCCGCCGGGTTACCGCTTCTACGGTCGGGTGCATACTGGGTCTCCTGATAATCCTGAGTGTTTTACCTTTCTACTCACGTTGCTTTTCGCGTAATTTTACGTTCTTTTTTCGCTTGGAACATCTTAAAATGTTCATATTTTCCGTAGTTATTGCTATATTTACTACATAAAACGAAAAGCGAACAACAAACAACGAGAATTGGAGCCAGAACATGACTATTCGCATCGCAATCAACGGATTCGGACGCATTGGCCGCAATGTTCTCCGCGCACTTTACGAAAACGACTACCGTGAGCAGATGCAGGTGGTCGCCATCAACGACCTTGGCGACGCTGAAACCAATGCACACCTGCTGAAGTACGACAGTGTTCACGGTCGCTTCAACGGCATTGTAAACCATGACGACGAGTCACTGTCGGTTAACGGTGACCGCATCGCCATCACCGCCATTCGCGACCCCGAGGCACTGCCCTGGAAGGATAACCGTGTCGATGTCGTCCTTGAATGCACCGGGCTGTTCACCTCCCGGGCCAAAGCCGGTGCACACCTGAAAGCCGGTGCCAGCAAGGTCATCATCTCGGCTCCCTCCCCGGATGCAGACGCAATGGTGGTTTACGGAGTCAATGAAAGCATACTGACCGCTGACCACCATATTATTTCCAACGCCTCTTGCACCACCAACTGCCTCGCGCCTGTGGTTGAGGCACTGCACAACACGATTGGCATTGAAAGCGGGCTGATGACCACGATTCATTCCTATACCAATGACCAGCATCTGAGCGACGTCTATCATTCTGATCTGTATCGGGCGCGCTCGGCGACCCAGTCCATGATTCCCACCAAAACCGGCGCGGCGGCTTCTATTGGTAAAGTCATACCGGAACTCTCTGGAAAACTTGACGGGCTGGCCGTGCGGGTTCCTACTATCAACGTTTCACTGGTCGATTTCGGTTTTATTGCCAGCCGCGACACCACTGTGGAAGAAATCAACCAGACCATCAAAGATGCCTCGGAAAACAGCCCGGTACTCGGGTACAACGATGAAAAGCTGGTCAGCGTGGACTTCAACCATAACGCTCTTTCCAGTATTTTTGACGCCAACCACACAAGGGCCATTGGCCGTCATGCAAAAGTCATGGCCTGGTACGACAATGAATGGGGCTTCTCCAACCGGATGCTCGACAACGCCGCCGCACTGATGGGAAAAGCGAGCCAGTAATCCTCGCCCGCCTGCGACTCGGTCCCTTAAGGCTTCTGAAAAGCTTCACTGAAAATAAAAGGAAACAGACACAATGTTAAGGCGCACCAAGATCGTTGCCACACTCGGCCCCGCCACCGACTCGCCGGAATCACTGTCAGCCATTATTGCCGCTGGCGTGGACGTCACCCGGCTGAACTTCTCACACGGCAGCGCGGAAGATCACATGGAGCGCGCCCTTCGGGTTCGAGAGAGCGCAAAGGCCAATGGCCGGTTCGTCGCCCTGCTGGCAGATCTGCAGGGCCCCAAACTGCGGGTTGTCCGGTTTGCCGAAAACAAGGTGACCTTGAAGGTTGGTCAGACGTTTGTTCTGGATGCGGCCATGGACAAGGAAGCGGGCAACAACGAGCGGGTTGGTATTGACTACGAACAGCTGATCAAGGACGTCAAGCCAGGGGACATTCTGGTTCTGGACGATGGCCGCATCGAGATGGAAGTCGAGAGCGTCGACGACACCAGCATTTCATCCCGCGTTCTGATCGGCGGCCCCCTGTCCAATAACAAGGGCCTGAACAAACGCGGCGGTGGCCTGTCTGCCGAAGCGCTGACGGAAAAAGACAAGCAGGACATCAAAACCGCCGCCCGCCTGGGCGCGGACTATGTGGCAGTATCCTTCGTGCGCACTGCCGAGGACATGCACGTGGCTCGTCGCCTGCTGAAAGAAGCCGGCTCGGAAGCGCGCCTGGTTGCCAAGATCGAGCGCGCTGAACTGGCCCACGACAAAGCCGCACTTGATGCGGTGATTGAAGCATCCGACGCCGTCATGGTGGCCCGGGGCGACCTGGCCGTGGAGATTGGCGATGCCGAGCTGGTGGGTGTGCAGAAACACATTATCAGCCGGGCCCGTTCTCTCAATACCGTGGTGATTACCGCCACCCAGATGATGGAGTCCATGATCGAAAACCCCATGCCCACCCGGGCCGAGGTTTCCGACGTGGCCAACGCGGTAATGGACTACACCGACGCGGTCATGCTGTCGGCCGAAACCGCCGTTGGTGATTATCCGGTAGAAGCAGTGAAGGCCATGGTGCGCATCTGCATAGGCGCTGAAAAGCAGCCCTCGATGCACCAGTCCAAGCATCGCATCCACGAGAGCATGGAGCATGTGGATGAGGCCATTGCCCTGTCCGCCATGTATGCGGCAAACCATCTTGAGGGTGTCACGTCGATCATCTGCATGTCTGAAACCGGCGCCACCCCCCTGCTGATGTCCCGCATTAAATCAAGCCTGCCGATTTTCACTTTCTCGCGCCACCATTCGACCCAACACCGGGTCACCATGTTCCGCGGTGTACAGACGGTGCCGTTTGACTCGGAAACCATTCCGCCGGAGGAAACCAATGCGCGGGCGGTGGATGAACTGGTGAAGATGGGGGTGGTCAAGGATGGTGACCTGATCGTCATGACCAAGGGCGATTACGTGAATGCCCAGGGCGGCACCAATACCATGAAAATCATCCGCGTCGGGGCGGATATTCGCTGATCATCTTGCCCTCGAGTAGCCTGCGAGATGGTGCCTGGAGGCTGCGGGGCAAGGCTTCCCAAAAACGATGCAAGCTCATCTCTGGGCGCTTGGGCACCGCCATCCATCGCTCCGCACATTTTGGAAAGCAGACCTTTTTGCCCAGGCGAAACTGGTTAATGAAGGGAGCCTGGGTAGTCGTCAAAAGAGCACATTGCTCGATTTAACGCCTGGAATAAGTCCGAAGCTGCTTTAAAACCGTCCGTGGAGACGGGGTAAATCAAATCGTTGGCTCACATCCCCCATGTTTTGCGGCTACAATGATGCCTTGTTTGATTAATGGGTTAATCGAACAAGGCACTCTCAAACACGGGACGTTTTAACGATGCCAAGCCTGACCTGGCAACACTTATATTTTGTCAAAGTTGTCCGGGTCTTCGGGGTCGTTTTGATATTATTAACGTCGTTTCCCTCTTTATCACAGGAGCCGTCTAATCCAGAAGAGAGCAGGTCAGAGAAGGGACCTGCCGAGACATCAAAACCTGCCGTACAACCAGAAATTGAAGCGGATGCTTCCGAACCTCTGACCACTGTTTTACCCTCGGCGTCCCCCGCCGGCATTCGTCAGCAGATTCAGACCTTGAGAGATTCCCTGGATCAGCGTCTTGCCGCCCTGGCGTCCAGCAAAGATCAACTGACCTATGCTGATTCCGTCCTGTCGAGGCTTAACGACGAATACGAAAGTTTCGAGTTGCGTCTGGAAAAGGCCGGCCTCAATCTCACTGAAGAGTATGCTCGCCTGCTGCGACAGCGTTTGGAGCGTCTGGAAGAACAGAGTATCGCCAACAGTCTGATAACCGGCATCGGAGAACGACTGTCCAGCGCCCGCGAAGAACAGCTTCGCCTTGAGGAAATTGAAGCGGTGCTCGGCAATTCTGACGAAACCCGAGATCAGTTAAGACGACATCGGGCGTCACTCATCAGACAGCTTCACGAAGCGACTACCCAACACATTGACGTACTCAATGAATATTTCAACATCGTTGAGGCATTGCAGGCACGCATCCTTGCTTACAAGACACTGCTTCAGCAGCGCCTGTTCTGGTTGCCCAGTGCCCAAACCATTGGACTGAATACTGCCGACAAACTGGCTCAGTCCGTAGCCTGGTTTGCAAAGCCTGCACACTGGGATACGCTTCCAGCGGCCGTCGTAGCCTCCTTTGTCGAGCGCACCACACAGACAGTAATAGTTCTTGGGGTTCTATTGCTCATTCTTGTCCGCCGGAGGGCCATTCTTGCGCGTCTGGTCGCAAGCGGTGAACCAGTGGGTAACGTGGGCCAGGACAAATTTCAGGTCACGTTGGCTGCCCTGGTATCCAGCGTGCTAATGACGCTGCCTGCCGTCCTGGTTCTCGCTCTGAGTTCGTGACTGTTGATGGCGGGAAATGATTTTCTGGCGTCACTTTCCGATGGATTTGCTGCCGCATCGTTTGTCATGTTCCTGCTCGGTTTTATCCACGTGGTCGCCCGCAAGGACGGCCTCGGCGAGCGACATTTCAAGTGGAGCGCAACAACGCTTGGTGTCATTCGCCGCGAGATCCCAACGATGCTTTGGGTATTGGTGCCGGTGTCAATACTGTCGTCCTCAATGGAAGCTCCTGGCAGCGTTGATCATCAAAACAGCCTGGGGCGGCTATTATTTGTCGCCGCATCTACGGCCCTGGCGTACTTTGCCCACCGGATCATGACTGCGGTCAGGAGCGGCGCACCACATGGGAAAACTCTCCAGGCGTTTCATATTCTGGGGGTTGCCGTCCCCATTGCGCTGATGATCGCCTCCCTGCTGGGTTATCATCACACTGCGCTCCAATTGGAACGCAACATCTTCATCAGCATTTGTTGGCTCGCGTTCAACGTACTTCTCTACTACCTCTGCCTGCGAGCACTGTCCGTACGTGAGCGGCGCCTTACACTTGAACTACTGCGAGAGCAGCGTGCGGTCGAGCGCAAGCAAGCTGAGGCCAAAGAGGCATTAGATAACTCTGGTGAGGGTTTGCCGCCCGCGCTCGATATGCCTGAAATGGACCTTGAGGACATTAGCCAGCAAAGTAAGTCGCTGTTTCGCATTCTTGCGTTTGTACTGGCAGCAACCGGCCTGTGGTTGTTATGGGCTAACGTGATACCGGCATTGCAGTTGTTCGACAGCATTACCCTGTGGACCATCGAAACCGGTATTGAAGGTGCCGAGAACTTGCCAATTACACTGAGTGATCTCACTCTAGGAATCATTGTGATCCTCGGCACTGTAATCGCAGTCAGAAATCTGCCTGGCACTCTGGAGGTCATGATTCTAAGCCGGATGCGCCTTCAGCCAGGCTCCGGATACGCTATAACCACCATTGTCACCTACCTGATCGTCTTATTCGGGGTTATTTCTGCCCTCGCCGTACTCGGGGTGCAGTGGTCCAAATTGCAATGGCTGGTGGCGGCACTCGGGGTTGGTCTTGGTTTCGGACTACAGGAGATCGTCGCCAACTTCGTGTCGGGCATTATTCTGTTGTTCGAGCGACCAATCCGGGTAGGCGACACGGTGACCATCGGCGGCACCACAGGAACCGTATCAAGGATTCGTATCCGGGCAACCACTCTCGTGGACTGGGACCGAAAAGAGCAGATAATCCCCAATAAAACCTTCGTGACCCAGGACCTGACCAACTGGACCCTATCGGACTCCATCGTCAGGGTCATCGTTCACGTAAGTGTCGCGCATGGCTCTGACATTGATGCGGTGCAAGACACGCTGCTCAAGGTGGCGGAAGACAACGATCGAGTCGTGGAAGAGCCCGCGCCGGCAGCGTTTTGTGTAGGACTCAATGACAGCGGCATTGATTTTGAAGTGCGAGTGTTTATCAAAGACGTGCTTGATTACATGCCGCTGGCCCATGAACTGTACGCGGCGATTACCCGGGCACTGAGTGATGCTGGCGTGGTCATTCCGTTCCCTCAGCAAGATGTCCATGTTCGCAGTCTGATTGATTCGAAGCCGGACGCAGCTGCGCGTCATACGCGCCCGCTGGACTGACCTCAAGGTGCGCCCATCCCTGTAGTGGGTACGTTTGCAGGCATCTTTTACACGCACATTATCAGAGACAAACGAACCCGCACCATCAGCCCATTTGATCGACTTTGAACGAGGGAGAAATGCTGACACTAAAACTCACTAAATGTCCGCTTTCCAATGATTTCAACGCAACAACCACAAAGCGGGCGTTTTGCACCGGGGTAGGTCCAACAACTGGTTTTTCGAACGTTTTAAAAGGTACACTTCATTAAAGTCTTAAAGTCCTGCTTCTCGGGCGGTCATATGGCGCGTCATCAGAGTGAAGATCATTACCGTCTATTATTTGAGTTCAGCATGGATGCTGTGCTCTACACGGAAATTGACGGCCAGATTCTGGCTGCAAATCCTGCGGCATGTAATCTGCTCAAATATACCGAGGCCCAGGTTTGCTTCCTTGGACGTAGCGGTCTGATCGACGCTTCTGCGTCTCCGGAGCTTCCACGTATGCTGGAAGAGCGGAAATTAAAGGGTAGTACGGAGGGCGAACTCACCTACATTCGGAGTGACGGCAACCGTTTTGTTGGATGGACCAGCTCAGCCGTTATTGTCGATGGATCCGGTCTTCGCAAAACCGTGATCATCCTTCGTGATCTCACCGAGACCAAGAAAAAAGAAGCTGCCCTTTTGCGATCTATTCGCGAACTCAATGATTTATATAACCACGCCCCCTGCGGTTACCACTCGGTCGATGCCGACGGCATGATCGTCAAAATCAATAACACTGAACTTTCATGGTTAGGGTGCAGCCGGGAAGAGGTCATTGGTAAAACCTTCAAAAGCTATCTGAGCTCCACCAGCCAGGGAATTTACACCGAAAATTTTGAGCGCTATAAAAAGTCAGGCAGCCAGAAAGACCTTGAACTGGAACTGATTCAGAAAAACGGCAGGAAACGTACGGTCTGGCTAAACAGCACAGCTATCTACGATGAGCAGTCAGAATTCATCATGAGCCGGTCCACTCTGGTGGATGTAACTGAACGCAAGGAGCTGGAACAAGAGCTGATACGCAAGGCGCAGATAGATTATCTGACCGGTCTCAACAACCGGGATAATTTCAATAGCCTCGCAGAAAGAGAGTTCGCCACCTCCCAGCGGCTGAATATCCCCCTTGGCTTTCTGTTCTTGGACATAGATGACTTCAAAGAAGTCAATGACACCTATGGACATCATGCGGGGGATCGTGCGCTCAGTGCAGTCAGCGAATGCTTTATCAACGCGTTACGAAACATCGATATATTGGGGCGCTGGGGCGGAGAGGAGTTTGTGGCACTTCTTCCCGGAGTGGCCGGGCCAGAGCTTCGGGAGCTCGCAGAACGCCTCCGTATTGAGCTTTCAGAAGTCCGGATTAATATTGATCCGGACGTATCCATTGCTGTCACAGTGTCAATTGGCGCAAGCTATTTAGAAAGTTCAGATTCTTCCATTAACAGCATGGCAAAGAGGGCTGACGTCGCCCTGTATTCAGCCAAGTCTGAGGGCAAGAGCTGTGTCGTGCTCAATCCGGATAGTCTGGAAAAAGGTACTACCAAGTTAACTGGTGTAACTTGCTAAACTCTGCCGATGAACACATACAAGCCCCACCGGTTCCCGCCGGAAATCATCAGCTACGCGGCCTGGCTCTTCTATTGGTCTAGCCTGAGTCAGCGAGAGATGGGCTCTACCCCTTTGCTGCGAATATTCCTAAAAAGAAGCTGCATTTCGCAAAGGGAAAGTGTTGATCTATCCGACTGAATGTTCGCTTTGCGACCTCAGCGTGCTTTGTTTTCGAATAGTGGATAGGGCATACGCCTATTTGAAAAGGTCAGCCAGACTCCCCCGCACAATCTCGGAAATCTGATCCCAAGCGCCCGCATTGACCAGGTCATCGGGCGTTAACCAGGTGCCACCGACCGCAGTTACATTGCCGAGAGCCAGGTAGTCCTTGGCGGTGTGACGGCGAATGCCGCCGGTCGGGCAGAAGGTGACGTCCGGAAATGGGCCAGCGAAGGCCTTCAGGGCCGGGATGCCGCCGGAGACTTCCGCTGGGAAGAATTTGAATTCACGGTAGCCCAGGTTGTGGCCCACCATCAGCTCGGAAATGGTCGAAACGCCCGGCAGCAAAGACGCCTCGGACGTTACGCCGAATTCCAGAATCGCCTCGGTAACCCCAGGCGTGATCACAAACTGGGCGCCGGCAGACTCTACCTGGCGATACTGGGCGATGCTTGTCACCGTACCAGCGCCTACCCAGGCTTCCGGAATGGCTTCCCTGATCTGCTCGATGGCTTTCAGGCCATGAGGCGTGCGCAGAGTAATTTCCAGAACGCGGATACCACCCTCAACCAAAGCCCGGCACAACGGCAACGCCTGATCAGGATGGTTAATGGTAATCACTGGAACCAGCGGTGACGCGTTCAACACTGACCGGACGCGGTCGCGGTGGTAATCGGCTAACTGGTTCATTCAAGCACTCCAGTAAATCTGCAGGCCGGGCTTGAGGAAGGCGCGGATGGGCATTTGCCGGACGCTATTGATATCGCCGCATGCTGTCCGCAGAGTGGCCAGCTTGTCGTCACCATTCAGGTGCAGCGCGGTCAACCCGGCTTGCCTGAGCGCACGCAACGTCAGGGTGATTCGTTTTTGAGACTGTGAGGGCGGCGTCATCGGCGACACAATTCGTGCAGACTCCGTGTCCAGCGCCTGGTCCAGTTCCGGCGAATCCGGAAACAGGGAGGCGGTATGGCCATCGGTGCCCATACCCAGAATCAATACATCCAACGGAAAATGCAGGTTAGAAAGTGCTTTTTCAACCGCTAAAAGGCCTTCTGCCGGCGTCGCACCGGGCTGCTTGAGCGAAAGGTAGTGTGCTTCCGCCGCCGGGCCCTGGAGCAGGTTCTCCTTGACGAGACGCGTATTGCTGGCCTGGTCAGACTCGGGTACCCAGCGTTCGTCGGCCAGCAGTACATCGATTCTTGCCCAGTCCAACGGCTTCTCCCTCAAGGTTTCAAAAAAAGGCAGTGGCGTGGAGCCACCGGAAACCACAAGGCTTGCACGCGGGGCAATCAACAACCGCTCAGAAAGATGCTCGGCAACGGCATCCGCCAACGCCCGGGCTGCGTCTCCCGGAGTGTCGTAAAAAGCGGCGCTCACCGCCTCTGGAAGATTCAGATCATGCATCTTCATACCAACTCCTGCCGTCCCGGGTAATCATTGCGATGGACGCCACCGGTCCCCAGGTGCCCGCAGCGTAGCGTTTGGGCGGTTGGCCGCTGTCATCCCAGTTGCGCATAATCTGATCGGCCCACTGCCAGGCATTTTCCACCTCGTCCCGACGCACGAACAGATACTGGTTTCCTTTCATGATTTCCCAGAGTAGCCGCTCATAGGCATCCGGTATCCGATCGGTTTCAAACGTTTCGGAGAACGTAAGCTCCAGCGGCCCCTGTCTCAGACGCATACCCTTGTCCAGCCCCTGATCCTTGGTCAGGATCTGCAGGGACATGCCCTCATCAGGCTGCAAACGAATAATCAGCTTGTTGTTGGCCAGGTGCTTCTGGTCCGGATCGAAGATGTAGTGCGGGGCCGGCTTGAAGTGGATGATGATCTGGGACAGCTTTTCAGGCAGTCGTTTACCGGTGCGTATATAGAAGGGCACGCCGGACCAGCGCCAGTTATCAATTTCCGCTTTTAGCGCCACAAACGTTTCGGTTTTACTACCTCTGGCTGCCCCCTCTTCTTCCAGATAACCGGGGACCGGTTTTCCTGCGCTGGTGCCGGCCGTGTACTGACCCCGAACAACATGGGTTTCCATCATGTCCGGGGTAACCCTGCGCAGGGCTTTCAGCACTTTTACCTTTTCATTCCGGATGCTGTCAGCGGACAGGTCCGAGGGCGGATCCATGGCAATCAGGCACAACAGTTGCAAAAGATGGTTCTGCACCATATCCCGCAACTGGCCGGCCTTGTCAAAATAGCCCCACCGCCCTTCAATGCCAACACTTTCCGCCACGGATATTTCCACATGAGAGATATGGTTCTGATCCCACTGAGAGGCGAACAAATTGTTCGCAAAGCGCAGAGCAATAAGATTCTGGACGGTTTCCTTGCCCAGGTAGTGGTCAATCCGGAAAAGCTGATTCTCGTTGTAAACCTCGGCCAGCTCGTCGTTGATAACCTTTGATGATTCAAGGTCGTGGCCAATAGGCTTCTCAACAACTACCCGAGTATTGTGATCGCAACACCCGTGACTCCTCAGATTTCGGGCAATTTCGCCGTACATAGCGGGCGGCGTTGCCATATAAACAACAAGATGACTGAGGTCAAAGTTACGCCATGTCTTGAGCTCCTCAAAACCCGCAGGCTCATTGAAATCAAGACGATGGTAATCAACTCGCAACAGAAACTGGTCTGCTACGCCGGCGTCAAATTCGTCAGGCTTCACATACTGCTGCAATGTTTCTCGCAACACCTGCCGGACGCCTGCGGTGTCAGAGTCGCGTCTGGCGATCGCAAGAATGCGACTGTCGGCGTGCAACAATCCAGTACGTTCAAGCTGATAAAGCGCCGGAAAAAGTTTGCGCTGGGCAAGGTCGCCAAGAGCGCCAAACATCATCACATCACAGCGGGTTTCATCACGATCGGCCATCGGTTTCCAGTCTCCATGATTCCAGGTCGTACGACTATCGCGGGCCTGCCACGCCATCGAACGCATTACCAATCACAACCAGAGGTAGTAATTTTATCAAAATAATGACAGCTAGTACCCGTCATTCCAAGGCCCTACCGGCAAAGATGACAAGTTTACTACCCTATTTCTTCGACAAACACGCTATAATTCCGAAAAATTCAACGAATGGCTACCAGCTTCAGGAGTGCCCGCGATGGCTGCCAACAGAACGCAACGCGACGACAACCTGCTTGAGGACATCAAGAACCGACTGGAAACACTCAATAAATCCGAACGCAAAGTTGCCGAAGCCATTATGCGGGACCCGACGGCGGCAACCCGTTATAGCATAGCCGCACTTGCCCAGGCGGCCGACGTCAGCGAACCAACCGTTAACCGGTTTTGTCGGGGCTTCTCAGCGACTGGCTTTCCCGATTTTAAAATCCGGCTGGCTCAGAGCATTGCCACTGGCACGCCCTATATCGGTCAGAATATCGAACCGGACGATTCGGTTGACGAATTCGCCGACAAAATCATGCTTAGCACCATCGTTAACCTCGAGAAAACGCGCCAGAGCCTTGATCCCGGCGCGCTGTCCGCTGCGATTGATCACCTGATTCAGGCCAAGCAGATTCACTTCTTTGGAATGGGTGGATCAGCGCCGGTGGCAATGGACGCCCAGCACAAATTTTTCCGCTTCAATATTCCGGTGATGTTCTACGATGACCCCCTGATGCAGAGAATGGTTGCGGCGGGCAGTTCCACCGGCGACGTGATGGTACTTATCTCCAACACCGGGCGCACTCTGGAGACCATTGAGATTGCACAGCATGCCCGGGCGAACGGGGCAACGGTGATCGGCATTACCACCCCTGACTCGCCCCTGGCCGATATGTGCACGGTTGTGGTGGGCGTGACGGCGCCGGAAGACACAGAGGTCTATATGCCCATGGCGTCAAGGATCATCCACCTGACCGTCATCGATATACTCGCCACCGGGGTCACCCTCAAGCGGGGCACCGATTTTCTTGATCACCTGAAAAAAATAAAGGAGAGCCTCAGGCCAACCCGGGTCCCAAGATGATTCGTCTTTCCAGGCCCTGAATAACAGGCGAAAAAAAAGCACCCGTTGGGTGCTTTTTTGTGCCTCAGCGCCTCTCGACTTCCGCCTGATTTCGCAGATACCGCTGATAAGCCTGATACTCTCGCTGTCCACCAATGGTAGCAAGGAATTCGTTGATCTGCTGGTACTCCTGGCTATCAGGATCAACTACCCCTTCTTCCACTGAATCCAAAGCAACGATGATCACGCCGTCGCCTGTCAGCTCGAAGCCGTATTCGGCTCCGCTATCCGGACGCGCAAGGGAGAACACTGTCGATACCGCTGACCGACTGACGACTGAGCTGTTGCGACCCTGTTCGGTGTAAGTTGCCCACTCGCCCAGTTCCAGAGATAAGGCGTCTTCTCCCGCCGCGAGCTCGGCGACAATGGATTCAGCCCTTTCCCGAAGCGCCTCACGGGTTTTCTGACGGGTAAGTTGTTGGCGGATATCCGCCTCAACATCCTCAAGCGGCTGCTGCCGCGCTTCGTAATACTGACCAACCCGAGCAACAACCGACATGTTGTCTCCCACATCGATCAACTCTGTATTAAAGCCATCGTCCAGAACGTCCCCTGAAAAAAGCTGACGTACCAGACCTGCATGATCAAACGGAGGTTCCCCGCCATTACGGGTTACACCTTCTTTGGTGCGAACCTCGAGGCCCAGCTCTTCCGCCGGCTCTTCCAGATTGTCGGCTGAGTAAGCGCGATCAGACAGATCGGTGCGAACTTCGGCGAAGCGTTCATTTGCTTTGCTGCGAGCCAGATCGCGACGCAACTCGCTTTCCAGTTCGGCGAGCGGTGGTACGTCAGACTTGCGAATACCCGTTACCTGGATCAGGTGAATGCCGAAACTGGTGGATACCGGCTCTGAAATTTCACCCTCCTCAAGCTCAAACAGAGTCTCTTCAAACGCCGGATCATAGACGCCGCGGCCGGCATAACCCAGATCACCCCCCTGCTCTGCAGAGATTGTGTCTATTGAGTATTCTCCTGCAAGGTCGGAAAACGATTCCCCGCTTTCCAGGCGATCCTGGATTGTCTGCATCGTCGACTCGGCTTCGGTCCCATCCTCGATAAGAATGTGGGATGCCTGGCGTTCCTCCCTCGCAAGATCAGAGGCCTGCTGCTCATAATACGTCTGTAGCTCTTCATCGCTGACCTCAATCGACTCAGCGAGCGCCTCAAGCGACAGTACGATATACCGTGCATCGACCTGCTCGGGCAATTGGTAGTTGCCTGCGTTGGCATCGTAGTAGCTTGCGACTTCGTCACTGCTGACACTGACCTGCTCGCTTACCGTCGACTCTTCAACTGTCAGCGCACGAAAGTCACGGGTCTGGTTCTGGATCGCCAGTAAGTCCGCCGCATTCTGTCTGGCCGACACGCCGCTCTGGGCAATGCCCGTACGGATTTGATTGATCACATATTGCCTGCGCATGGTCTCGCGGAACTCCACAACCCCCATGCCCATATTGCGAACGCTGGCGACGAATCGATCGCGGCTGAAGGTCCCGTCAACCTGAAATTGCGGCATCTGGGTGATCAACGCATCGATATCCGCATCAGACAGAGACAGCCCCTGCTCAGCGGCATCCTGGGTAAGGACCTTCTGTTGAATCAGGGATTCGAGAACATCGCTCCGAATCTGGTCTTCGTTCAGCAAAGACTGATCCGGCCTGTCCATATCCGATAGCCGTCGCTGACTTTCGATCTGCACGACGCGCATAAACTCACGTTCAGTAATGTCGTCGCCATTGACGGTTGCGACGCTCGGCTCGCCTGAAAACCCGCCGATAATGGCATCCATGCCCCAGATTGATAGTGAGACAATCAGCAGACCAATAATAATTTTGGCAATCGTGCCCTGGGAATTTTCCCGAATATCTTGAAGCATGTTTCTCCCGGATCCCTGATCAGTGTCAGTAAGGGCCACTTAACGTAAAAAGGCGCATTCGGTCAGGAATGCGCCTTGGAATTCTTTCGGAGCTATCTGCCATCAGAACAGACCCTCTGGCAGGCGCTCCGGCAACAGCCACGACGGCTGCCACCTAAAGAAAGACCCCATTTACTTAACGGCGTCTTTCAAGGCCTTGCCTGCTTTGAAACCAGGCACTTTGGAGGCCGCGATCTTGATCTCTGCACCGGTCTGCGGGTTGCGGCCAGTACGTGCGGCGCGCTCCTTCACAGAAAAAGTGCCAAAGCCTATCAGTGTAACCTGATCACCTTTTTTGAGAGCACCGGTAATGGAGGAAGTCACTGAATCCAGAGCGCGACCTGCTGCGGCTTTGGAGATGTCTGCTGATTCTGCAATTGCGTCGATTAGTTCGGACTTATTCACACTAAACCCCTTCGATTCTAGGTTGAAGATGTTATAGGTTGGTTTGTTGTTTCGTGGACTTTCCCGACTATCGCATAAGCGATCTGAGAATTCCATTCTTCACTTTTATTATTCCTTTCGGCATATCACCGGCATTCGGAATAGGCTTAAACGGCGCGGGAGCCCTTGATACTGGCTGCTTCGCGGCGAAACAGTTATACCAATGGGCTCTCTAGCCTGTCAACAACACTGAACGTGTTTAATGTGTATTTATGCGCTCGGACGTTTCGTTTTCGTCATCGCGAGCGCTTCCTGAACCCGCTTCCGACACTGGCTCTTCGGCACCCGGCTTGGGCGCATAAACCAACGCTATGTCCAGCACTTCGTCAATCCATTTGACCGGAAGGATCTCCAGAGACTCCTTGATATTCTCTGGTATCTCTTTGAGATCCCTCGCATTTTCATCAGGGATGATCACGGTCTTGATGCCACCACGGTGGGCCGCCAGAAGCTTTTCTTTCAGTCCACCGATGGGCAAAACCCGACCCCGAAGCGTGATTTCACCGGTCATGGCAACATCCGCTCTGACCGGTATCTGGGTCAGCGCAGAAACCAACGCGGTGCACATGCCAATACCGGCACTGGGACCATCTTTTGGCGTTGCACCTTCCGGTACGTGCACATGCAGATCGTACTTTTCATGAAAATCGTCCTTGATTCCAAGCCCGATTGCACGGCTTCTGACTACAGTAAGAGCCGCCTGGATGGACTCCTGCATGACGTCACCCAGCGAGCCGGTCTTCACAACACGGCCCTTACCCTTGGTCAGGGCACACTCGAGAGTCAGCAGTTCACCACCCACCTGTGTCCACGCAAGGCCAGTGACCTGCCCGACCTGGTTCTTCTCTTCTGCCAGTCCGAATTTGAACTTCTTGACGCCAGAGAAGTCTTCCAGCTCGTCAGGGGTAAGTGTCAGTGACACTTTGTCGCTGCTTTCAACATGGTTTCGTACCACCTTACGACATATCTTGGCGATTTCCCGCTCAAGACCACGAACGCCCGCCTCACGGGTGTAGTACCGAACCAGGTCCCGCAGTGTCTCTTCGGACATCAGTAATTCATCTTTGCGAAGGCCGTTGGCTTTAACTTGCTTGGGCACCAGGTACTTCAGCGCGATATTCACCTTTTCATCTTCGGTGTACCCCGGAATCCGGATAATCTCCATCCGATCCAGCAGAGCCGGCGGAATGTCCATGGAGTTGGAGGTACACACGAACATCACATCCGACAGATCGTAATCCACTTCCAGGTAATGGTCGTTGAACGTGTGATTTTGCTCCGGATCGAGCACTTCAAGCAGCGCAGACGCCGGGTCGCCACGATGATCCATACCCATCTTGTCAATTTCATCGAACAGGAAAAGCGGGTTTTTGACGCCGACTTTGGAGAGCTTCTGGAGTAGTTTGCCCGGCAATGCGCCGATGTAAGTCTTTCGGTGACCGCGGATTTCAGCCTCGTCCCTGACGCCGCCCAGAGCCATTCGGGTGTACTTACGATTGGTTGCACGAGCGATGGACTGCCCCAACGACGTCTTACCCACACCGGGAGGTCCTACCAGACAAAGCACTGGGCCTTTTACTTTTTTAACGCGACTCTGCACTGCCAGGTACTCAAGAATCCGCTTCTTGACCTCGTCCAGGCCGTAGTGATCCTCGTCAAGAATTTCACGGGCTTTCTCAATATTATGACGGACCCTGCTGCGCTTCCTCCATGGAATCGAAAGCATCCAGTCTATATATCCCCGGACAACCGTTGCTTCAGCTGACATGGGAGACATCATCTTAAGCTTGTTCAACTCGGCTTCCGTCTTCTTCAGAGCTTCTTCTGGCAGGCGGGCTTCCTCCAGCTTCTGCTCCAGTTCCTCAAAGTCATTGTTACCCTCACCAAGACTACCCATCTCTTTCTGAATGGCTTTCATCTGCTCATTGAGGTAATACTCGCGCTGGCTGCGTTCCATCTGCTTCTTGACGCGCCCACGGATGCGTTTTTCAACTTCAATCAGGTCGATTTCGCCGTCCAGCTTACCCAGCAACAGATCAACACGCTTACGGATATCCAGCGCTTCCAGAAGTTCCTGCTTTTCAGGGATCTTCAACTCAAGATGAGCCGCCATGGTATCGGCCAGGCGTTCGAGCTCAGTGATACCTGTAAGTGAACCGGACACTTCCGATGGTACCTTGCGGGAAAGTTTGACGTACTTTTCAAACTCTTCCATTAACGTTTTAACCAGAACCTCCTGCTCCTTTTCGGGCAGCGCGTCCTCGTCAATCAACATGGCATGACCGGCAAGATAATCAATGTCCGTTATGTTGCTTATGGTCGCTCTGGCGTTGCCCTCCACCAGAACTTTCACCGTGCCATCTGGCAGGCGAAGCATCTGCAGCACCGTGGCGAGGGTGCCCATATCGAACACATCTCCGGCGCCGGGCTCGTCGGTAGACGCGTCTTTCTGAGCGACCAGAAGGATCTCCTTGCTGCCGTCCATTGCAGCCTCAAGGGCCTGTATTGATTTCTCGCGACCCACAAACAATGGGACCACCATGTGCGGGAACACCACAACATCACGAAGCGGCAGGAGCGGGTATTCTTGCACGGATTCTTCAGGTATCAGGGTCATAGAAAATCCTCTGACGACGTTTCTTTCAGCATATCACCCTTCTTTGGGGCGACAGCAGAAAATGCAATCTCTTCGAAGGCCTAAGCCCAATGGTGACGTTCGATCAGGCACAAAAAAAGGGCGAATACGCCCTTTTTCTGACTGCGAGAAAATCAGTCATCCGGAACGGCTTTGGCATGATCGTTATTCGCGTAGATTTTAAAGGGCTCCGACTGTCCCTTTATGACGCTTTCATCGATAACTACCTTGGAGACGTCATGTTCAGATGGAATCTGATACATGGTGTCCAATAAGGTCGCTTCCATAATGGAACGCAAACCACGAGCGCCTGTTTTCCTGGCCATCGCCTTATTGGCTACTGCCCTGAGCGCATCTTCCCGGAAATCCAGCTCTACGCCTTCCATATCAAACAGCTTCTGATACTGCTTGGTCAGGGCGTTTTTGGGCTCGGTCAGAATCTGCACCAGTGCGGCCTCGTCGAGTTCGGTCAGCGTTGCTACCACTGGCAGACGCCCGACAAACTCTGGAATCAGACCGTACTTCACCAGATCTTCGGTTTCGACGTTCTTGATAATGTCGCCGGTATTCTTGGTGTCGTCCGGGCTCTTCACCGTGGCAGAAAAACCAATGCTACTGCGTTCAGAACGCTCCTGAATGACTTTGTCCAGGCCGGCGAAGGCACCACCACAAATAAACAGCATGTTACCCGTGTCCACCTGCAAAAACTCCTGCTGGGGATGCTTACGACCGCCTTGCGGCGGCACCGAGGCAACGGTCCCTTCGATCAGCTTGAGCAGTGCCTGTTGGACACCCTCACCCGACACGTCGCGCGTGATGGAGGGATTGTCGGATTTGCGCGAAATCTTGTCGATCTCATCGATATAGACAATGCCTTTCTGGGCTTTTTCCACATCGTAGTCGCACTTCTGGAGCAATTTCTGAATGATGTTTTCAACATCTTCACCCACATAACCGGCTTCGGTCAGCGTGGTTGCATCAGCAATCGTGAAAGGCACGTTCAACATGCGAGCAAGTGTCTCGGCCAGCAGTGTCTTACCACTACCCGTCGGACCGATCAGCAGAATATTACTCTTACCCAGCTCAACTTCCGCTTTGCCTTCACCATAACGAAGACGCTTGTAGTGGTTATAAACCGCGACGGACAAAACGACCTTGGCTCGGTCTTGACCGATAACGTACTCGTCAAGATTGTCGCGGATTTCAGCAGGTGTCGGAAGGCGATCGCTGGCCTCTTCCTGAGCATTTTCCTGAATCTCTTCGCGGATAATGTCATTGCACAGGTCTACGCACTCGTCGCAGATGAACACCGAGGGCCCTGCAATGAGCTTCCGGACTTCATGCTGGCTTTTTCCACAAAACGAGCAGTACAGCAACTTGCCGTTATCGTCGCCTCTGCCGTTTCTTTCATCTGCCATTGAAATACCTCTGAGCTTGATTTGCCGACGTGCTCATCTGCTTACGCCGGCAGGGAATGATGCGATCACCTTGCAGTATTATTGATTAGGTGTGCGCTTATCAAGTATTGAATCAATCAGACCATAGTCCTTGGCCTGCTGCGGATCCATGAAATTGTCCCGCTCTGTATCGCGGGCAATCGTCTCAAGATCCTGACCTGTATGCCTGGCCAGGATGGTATTGAGGGTGTGTCGGATCTTGAGAATCTCACGGGTGTGGATCTCAATGTCGGTCGCCTGCCCCTGATATCCGCCAAGTGGCTGGTGAATCATCATTCTGGAGTTTGGCAGACACGCACGCTTGCCTTCAGCACCGCCAGACAGCAAGAACGCACCCATACTGGCAGCCTGGCCGACGCACAGGGTAGCCACATCGGGCTTGATGAACTGCATGGTGTCGTAAATAGACATACCCGCCGTCACTGACCCGCCTGGGCTGTTGATGTACAAGTGAATATCCTTATCGGGATTCTCGGATTCCAGGAACAACAACTGTGCAACGATCAGGTTGGCCATGTGGTCTTCGACCTGGCCCACCATAAAAATCACCCGCTCTTTCAGAAGACGGGAATAAATATCGAATGAGCGCTCGCCCCGGGCGGTCTGCTCAATAACCATGGGTACCAGACCGGAACTGGTAACCATTGCGGGACCATCAATTGGTTTCTGCGTCATGATGCGCGTGCACTCCTTATGGACAGTGGGCGTGATGAACAGTCACCACAGACTCTAGATAAAAACAGCCGGTCATGCCGGCTGTTTGCTGTTGCGAAGCCACCAGTACCTGTAATGGGGTACTGGCCGTCGGAAATCAACCCTGCTGTTGCTGTTGCCCTGCCTGGATAGCTTCCTCGTACTTCATCTTTTTATCTTTCACCTTTGCCTGCTCAAGGACCAGATCAACCACAGCGTCTTCGAGCACAGACGATTCGATCTGCTGCTTCTCTTCCGGACTGCTGTTGAAGTGAGCAACAACTTCTTCTGGTTGTTCATACGTCGACGCAATTTCCTGGATCTTTGCATCAACCTTTTCACTGTCTGCCTTGAGATCATTTTTCTTGACCACTTCCTGGAACAGCAGGCCGGTTTTCACGCGACGCTTGGCCTGTTCCTCGAAGATTTCCTTCGGAAGCTGCTGAAAATCAACCTGGCCGCCAAAACGCTGGACGGCGTCCTTGCGAAGGCGATCGATTTCCTGGTCAGTCAGCGCTGCGGGCACATCCACCTCAGTGCTTTCCAGAAGCCCCTCGACAACATCGTTCTTGACCTTGTTGGAAATAGCCTGCTTCAGTTCCCGCTCCATATTCTTCTGGACTTCTGAGCGGAAGGTCGCTTCGTCCTCAGCCTTGATACCGAATTTCTCAAAGAATTCCGCGTTCAGTTCCGGCAGCTGAGGCTCCTGGACTTCGTTAATCTTGATTTCGAACTTGGCTGGCTTACCTGCCAGCTCTTCGTTCTGGTAGTCCTCAGGGAAAGTAACCTCGATTTCGAGCTCTTCACCGGCCTTACCGCCGACGATGCCCTTTTCGAAACCGGGGATCATCTGGTTAGAGCCCAGCGTCAACTTGTGGTTTTCGGCAGCGCCGCCCTCAAATTCTTCACCATCGACAAAACCTTTGAAGTCAATCAGCACAACGTCTTTATTCTTGGACTTGCGCTTGACCGATTTCATCGTGGCCTGCTGACGACGCAAATTGTCGATCATGTTATCGACATCTTTTTCGCCAATCTCTGCGGAAGGCTTCTCGACACTGATCTTGCTGAAATCACCAAGCTCGATTTCCGGCAGCACTTCGAAAATAGCGACGAATTCGAGATCTTTACCTTCTTCCATGGTTTTTGGCTCGAAACGGGGCCATCCGGCTGGATTGACGTCCTGCTCCTGAATCGCCTTAACGTAACTGTCACGCATGACTTCGCCAACGATTTCCTGACGCACACTGTCACCGAAACGACGCTTGACTACGCTCATGGGAACCTTACCCGGGCGGAAACCATTCATTTTGACGGTACTGGCGGTTTCCTGCAGGCGTTTCTGCACTGCCTGGTCAATTTCCTGTGCGGGCACACCAATCGTCAGGCGACGTTCAATGTTGGAGGTCGTTTCAAGTGACGCTTGCATGGAAGATCCTCAAATTACAGATTCTGTATGTGAATGAAAATGATGCGAAAAGATCGGAATGGGACTGCTCTCCCAAAAAAGGTTCGAAATTAAAAGGCGGCAGTTTATCACGGTTTACCGTGTATAGAGAATCACCCTGAAACCCGGATCAATAATCTACAGGGAATACGCTTTGATACCATTTAAATTCAGAGCTTTAGGGCTTTCGCTTAGCTTCTTTTATCGGCCCCAAAAGAAAAAGCCCTTAGAGAACATCTAAGGGCTTTTGAAATATGGTACTCCGGGAGGGACTTGAACCCCCACACCTTTCGGCAACAGGACCTAAACCTATCGTGTCTACCAATTCCACCACCGGAGCTAAATCTGATGTGTGCCTAAACTAACCTTGTCAGTTCCCGGTTTCAACACAGGCTGCTGCCGCCGTTTAGCACGTAAATTAATACAAGAAAAACTGGGGTGGACGAAGGGGATCGAACCCTCGACCGCAGGAGTCACAATCCTGAGCTCTACCAACTGAGCTACGCCCACCACATTATTCAGACGGCTGTCGGGGGAAACCCAACAGGTACTACAGGTTAACTTTGCTGACTCGGTGTCTCCGGAACGGATCAGACCGACTGCGGAATGGCGCGCCCGGCAGGACTCGAACCTGCGACCACCGGCTTAGAAGGCCGGTGCTCTATCCAGCTGAGCTACGAGCGCATAAATCGTTCGCCCACCCGAATATTCAGAAAGTGGTCGGGGTAGAGAGATTCGAACTCCCGACATCCTGCTCCCAAAGCAGGCGCGCTACCAGACTGCGCTATACCCCGTCTAAACTGAACAACAGATACCTCAGCAAAGTTGGCGCGCATATTACCGGCGCCAACCCGGCCCGTCAACATGCATTTTCGCCATTTACCCCGGCGATTGGCTGGAGACTGCAACCGTGAGACAATGATCAGCCTTTCGATTCTCGCACAACCTACAAGACAAAGACATGACCGCTGAACTAATCAATGGAAAAGAAATCGCTGCCGTTGTACGCCAGAACGTTGCGGCAGGGACAGAAGCCCGCCGCGCACAGGGCCTCCGGCCACCCGGGCTTGCCGTTGTTCTGGTGGGTGACGACCCTGCTTCCGAGGTGTACGTGGGTAACAAACGCAAAGCCTGCGATCAGGCCGGCGTTATGTCACTGTCCTACGACCTGCCTGCAGACACCTCACAGGAAGCCCTGGAAGCTCTGGTTGATGAGCTAAACGAGAATCCCGACATTGACGGCATCCTGGTGCAGCTGCCTTTACCCGCGCATCTGGATGAAGACCCGATACTGCTCAAGATCCGTCCGGATAAGGATGTGGATGGCTTCCACCCTTACAATATTGGTCGCCTGATGCAGCGCAAACCGGCGCTGCGCCCCTGCACCCCGGCTGGCGTGATTACGCTACTGGACAGCGTGGGCACGCCCTACAAAGGACAGCATGCGGTTATCGTCGGTGCTTCCAACATCGTCGGCCGCCCGATGATCATGGAGCTGTTGCTTAAAGGCGCGACCGTTACCGTCTGCCATAGATTCACCCACGATCTCGAAAAATTCGTGGGAGAGGCGGATATTCTGATCGCCGCCGCAGGTAAGCCCGGATTGATCAAGGGCGCCTGGGTAAAACCCGGCTCGACGGTCATTGATGTGGGAATTAACCGCATGGAGGATGGCAAGCTACGGGGTGATGTGGAGTTCGCTGAGGCCGCTGAGCGGGCCGCTTACATTACCCCTGTGCCAGGTGGTGTTGGCCCGATGACCATCGCTACCCTGTTGCAAAACACGCTGTACGCCGCGAACGAACTGCACAAAGACTAGCGACCGGCGAAGACTGGCCTGCCTCTCAACCTTGGACACTTGATCGTCCAGACATAAAAAAACCCGCCATGAAGGCGGGTTTTACAGCCACAACCAAAATTTACTGACCAAATTTCTCTTTGGCCTTCAGGCGATAGGCGTGCAAAAGCGGCTCGGTATAGCCGTTAGGCTGCTCGCGCCCTTTCAACACCAGATCCATAGCCGCCTGGAAGGCAATGCTGCCATCAAAGTCCGGTGCCATGCTGCGATAGGTCGGATCGTTCGCATTCTGACGGTCAACCACCGCGGCCATGCGCTTCATGGTTTCATGAATCTGCGCTTCGGTGCAGACGCCGTGGTAAAGCCAGTTGGTCAGCAACTGCGACGCGATACGCAAGGTGGCACGGTCTTCCATCAAGCCGACATCGTTGATGTCCGGCACCTTGGAGCAACCCACACCGCTGTCAATCCAGCGCACCACGTAACCCAGAATGCCCTGGGCGTTGTTATCCAGCTCCTGTTGAACATCGTCCGCGGACAGGGACTTCGGGTCATCCATCACCGGAACCGTCAGAATGTCATCCAGATTGGCCCGGGTGCGGCTTTCCAGTTCTTTCTGGATATCCGCAACGCTGACCTGGTGATAGTGGGTTGCGTGCAATGTGGCGGCGGTCGGCGACGGAACCCAAGCGGTGTTTGCGCCCGCTTTCGGATGACCGATCTTGGCCTCCAGCATGCCTGCCATAAGATCCGGCATGGCCCACATACCCTTACCAATCTGCGCAACGCCACGGAAGCCGGTTTCAAGGCCGATGTCCACGTTCCACTGCTCGTAGGCCTGAATCCAGGTCGCCTGCTTCATAGCGCCTTTGGGCATAAATGGCCCCAACTCCATGGAGGTATGAATCTCGTCGCCCGTGCGATCCAGGAAGCCGGTGTTAATGAACACAGCGCGCTCTTTGGCGGCGTTGATACAGGCTTTCAGGTTGACCGTTGTACGGCGCTCTTCGTCCATGATGCCCACTTTCAGAGTGTAAGCAGGCAGACCAAGCGCATCTTCAACGCGACCAAAGAATTCATTGGTAAACGCGACTTCCTCAGGTCCGTGCATCTTGGGCTTAACGATGTATACCGATCCGTTGGTGCTGTTTTGCAGCTTGCCGGTTCCTTTAAGGTCATGGATGGCGCCCAGCGAGGTCACAATTCCGTCCATAAGGCCTTCAGGCACCTCGCTGCCGTCTTTCAGCAGGATGGCAGGGTTGGTCATCAGGTGGCCAACATTGCGCACGAACATCAGGCTACGGCCTTTCAGTACCAGCTCACCGCCTTCGGGTTTGCTATAAGTGCGGTCGTCGTGCATCCGGCGGGTCATCCGCTGACCGCCTTTCTCAAAGGTTTCTTCCAGGTTGCCCTTCATCAGGCCCAACCAGTTGCGATAGGCAAGCGCCTTGTCGTCTGCGTCTACCGCAGCAACCGAATCCTCGCAGTCCATGATGGCGGTCAGTGCGGATTCCATGAGTACGTCTTTGACGTGCGCGCCGTCGTCCTTACCGATCGGATGGCTGGCATCAACTTGAATCTCAAAGTGCATGCCGTTCTTGACCAGCAGGATACCCGTGGGGGCATCGGCAGCGCCGGTATAGCCAACAAAGCCGGCTTCGTCTTTCAGGCCGGTAGTCTCGCCATTCTGCAGTTTAACCGCCAGCTTGCCACCCTTAACGCTGTACAGAACGGCATCTTTATGGCTGCCGGCTGCAAGGGGTGCCGAACTGTCCAAAAGATTGCGGGCAAATTCGATGACTTTGGCGCCGCGCACCGGATTGTAACCGCGGCCTTTATCAGCGCCGCCTTCCTCGGAAATCACGTCAGTGCCGTAAAGCGCGTCGTACAGGCTACCCCACCGGGCATTGGCCGCATTCAGTGCAAAACGGGCGTTCATGACCGGAACAACCAGCTGTGGGCCAGCCATGGTCGCAACTTCCGGATCCACGTTGGACGTGGAAATCTTGAATTCGTCGGGCTCGTCAACCAGATAGCCGATTTCCTTCAGAAAGCCTTTGTACTCGGCCATGTCCAGCTTCTGGCCCTTGTGATCACGATTCCAGCTGTCCATTTTTTCCTGAATCGCGTCGCGCTTGGCGAGCAACTCCTTATTACGCGGAGCCAGATCGTGGACGATTTTATCAAAATCCGCCCAGAACTTGTCGGCATCAAGACCAGTGCCGGGAATCGCTTCGTTGTTAATGAAATCGAGCAAATTCTTGGCGACCTGCAGGCCGCCGACTTGTACGCGTTCGGTCATCGTTGTTTGCCTCAGTGGTTTACTGTCTTCAAAGTTCGCTCCTGACGTTGTCGGCGAACCGTTATAATTCGAGGGCATAATTGTACGAGAATTTGACTATCAGGTCATTCCTCAACGCTCGACTCTCCCGCCCGGGGCGACAACCCTCAGCCGCGACGCCAGCTGGTACCCTGTCGGCTGTCGTCCAGAATCACACCTTTACTCAACAACTCGTCACGGATGCGGTCGGCTTCAGCAAAATCCCGATTTTTGCGGGCATCGGTCCTGGCCTGAATCATGGCTTCAATGTCGTCAGCGCCAAGTTGACCCTCTCCACCGGCCTGGAAGAAGGCTTCCGGATCCTGTTGAAGTAGACCGAGCACACGGCCCAGCCTCACCAGAATCGATGCTTTATCCGACGCCGCCGCTTCATCTCCGTCCCGCCGGTGCTGATTGATGTCGTTAGCCACACCGTGAAGCACCGCCATGGCACCGGCCGTATTGAAGTCATCACTCATGGCCTCGTCAAATTGCCGGTCGTATTCGGATTCCGTTACATTCTTGGCCGGTATCAGCCCACGCAATGCCTGATACAGGCGGCTGAGCACCCGCCCTGCTTCCGCCAGATTGTCTTCGGAATAATCCACCTGACTGCGGTAGTGGCTGGACACCAGGAAATACCGCACCACTTCTGGTGAATAGGTTTCAAAAATCTCGCGAATGGTGAAAAAATTGCCTAATGACTTGGACATTTTTTCTTTGTTCACTCGAATGGCGCCGGCATGCATCCAGGTGTTAACGAAGGTGTGACCGCTAGCGCACTCAGACTGGGCGATTTCATTTTCGTGGTGGGGAAAAAGCAGGTCCGGACCGCCACCGTGGATATCAAAGGTCTCACCAAGGCAGTGATTCGACATGGCCGAACATTCAATGTGCCATCCCGGCCGACCGTCGCCCCAGGGCGAGGGCCAGCTAACCTCACGCGGTTTTGCCGCTTTCCAGAGTACAAAATCCGCCGGACTGCGCTTGGCGTCCTGGACGTCCACCCTGGCGCCGGCGACAAGGTCTTCGAGCTTTTTCTTGCTGAGCTTGCCGTAATCTGGATAAGAATCCACCGAAAAGTACACATCACCATTTTCCGCCGCGTAGGCGTGACCGCTGGCGACCAGCGTCTGAATCATTGCCAGCATTTCGTCGATGTAAGCTGTCGCACGCGGCTCCTCAATCGGGGCCTGCACACCCAACTTCGCCTCGTCCTCGTGCATAGCCTTAATCATCCGATCCGTCAGGTCGGTATAATCTTCACCGCTCTCCTCGGCTCTGCGCAGGATTTTGTCGTCAATATCGGTGACGTTTCGAACGTAGTGAACGTCATACCCACGATGACGCAAATAACGCGTGATCACGTCAAATGCTACCAACACCCGCCCATGCCCCAGATGACAGTAGTCATAGACCGTCATTCCACAGACGTACATTCGAACCTTTCCCGGTTCTATGGGTTTGAACTCTTCCTTTTTCTGGCTAAGGGTGTTGTAAATTTTAATCACGTTACGCTCGTTCAAAGATCAAATGAATGTATCATCAGGGCCCGACGGTCCAAGCGGGCAACCCGTAGGTCGGATTAGACGAAGTCGTAATCCGACAGGTCACTTACTTTTCCCCCAGGAATCCCGCAGGGTCACTGTTCGATTAAAAACCGGGCGGCCGGCCGCTGCCGTCAGCTCTTCATCAAAAAAGAAATAACCCTCACGCTCGAACTGATAGGGCAAGTCGGTTGCCGGCACGGCCAGGCTCTTTTCGACTCTTGCACCGTTCAGGACCACCAGTGATTCCGGGTTAATGGAATCCACAAAGTCGATGTCTTTATCCCCGTCCGGTGACTCCTGATTGAAGAGGCGATCGTACTGATTGATGTCGGTTTCCACGCTGTCTGTGGCCGATACCCAGTGAAGGACACCGTTGGGTTTGTACCCCTCCGGATTCACGCCTAGCGTGTTGGGGTCGTATTCACACTTCAGTTCAACGATTTCGCCGCTGTCGTCGCGAATCACCTCGCGGCAGGTCATTACATAACCACCGCGTAGTCGAACCGCCTGATCTGGCGCCAAGCGCTTCCACTTGCGAGGGGGCTCCATCGCGAAATCTTCCTGGTCGATATACAGGGTCTGACTCCAGGTCACTTCCCGCTCACCCATGTCCGGGTTCTGGGGATGGACCGGCAATACCAGGGTTTCGGTTTTATCGGCCGGGTAGTTGGTCAGGGTCACTTTCAGCGGGCGCATGACGCACATGGCCCGGGGTGCCCGCGTATTGAGATCTTCCCGAATGGCGAATTCCAGCATGCCCATATCCACAGTGCCACCGGCCTTGTTGACGCCGATCATGTCACAAAACGTGCGCAGGGATTCCGGGGTGTAACCACGGCGGCGCATTCCGGAAATAGTCGGCATGCGGGGGTCGTTCCAGCCATCCACGAAACCCTCATCCACCAGGCGCTTGAGTTTACGCTTGCTGGTGATGGTGTAGTTCAGGTTCAGCCGGGCGAACTCGATCTGCCGGGGCTGGCAGGGTGCCGTAATATTGTTAAGCACCCAATCGTAGAGCGGGCGGTGGTCCTCGAACTCCAGAGTGCAAAGAGAGTGGGTAATCCCCTCCATGGCGTCGGAAATCGGATGGGTGAAATCGTACATCGGGTAAATGCACCACTTGTCGCCGGTCTGGTGGTGATCGGCATAGCGGATGCGATACAGGATCGGGTCCCGCAGGTTGATGTTCGGGGACGACATATCAATCTTTGCACGCAGCACCAGCTCGCCGTTCTGATACTTGCCGTTGCGCATATCGCGGAAAAGCTGAAGGTTCTCCTCCACCGGACGCTCGCGGTAGGGGCTGTTCTGCCCGGGCTCTTTCAGCGTGCCCCGGTATTGTGCCATCTGGTCAGCGGTCAGTGCGCAGACATAGGCCTTGCCCTTCTCGATCAACTCAACGGCAAAATCGTAAATGGCGTCAAAGTAGTCTGACGCGTAGCGCACTTCCCCGGCCCACTCGTAACCCAACCACTGAACGTCTTTCTTGATGGCATCAATGTATTCCTGGCTTTCCTTTTCCGGGTTGGTGTCGTCGAACCGCAGTGTGCAAACGCCGTCGAACGATTCAGCGATGCCAAAGTTCAGACAAATCGATTTGGCGTGTCCGATGTGCAGGTAACCGTTGGGTTCCGGCGGAAACCGGGTCACTACCTTGCCTGTGTGTTCGCCGTTGGCAGCGGCGTCTTCAATCATGCTTTGAATAAAGTTATGGGCTTTCTTGGGCTCGGCGCTCATACAATCTCAATCGTCGGGTTGGGTCTGAAACCGAGTATTATACGCATAAATGCCGGTACAACTCATGCACACCTGCAAACTCTTGAGTACAATGGTTGCAACCTAAATAGTCCCTTTTAAACAGGAAGCCCTGATGATTCTGCTGAAAACCTCCCACGGCGATATCAAGATCGAACTCGACTACGAAAAAACCCCGGAAACCGCAAAGAACTTCGAGCAATACGTGCGCGACGGTTTCTACGATGGACTGATTTTTCACCGTGTAATCGGCAATTTCATGATTCAGGGCGGCGGCTTCGAACCGGGCATGAAACCCAGAAAAACCCGCGAAGCGATTCGCAATGAAGCAAACACCGGGCTGAGCAACATGCAAGGCACGGTCGCCATGGCTCGCACCATGGACCCGCATTCTGCAACGGCACAGTTTTTCGTAAACGTCGAGAACAATGGCTTTTTGGACCACAGCGCCGAAAATGCCGAGGGTTGGGGTTACTGCGCCTTCGGAAAAGTCGTCGACAGCATGGACACGGTCAACATTATCCGGTCCGTCCCAACGGGCATGCGCGATGGCCATCAGGACGTTCCTGCCGAGGATGTGGTTATTATCAGCGCTGAAATCATTGAGGACGGAGAATCAGCGTGACTACGCGGTTCATTTCAGACCTCCATCTGGAAGAGTCCAGACCGGATATCACCAACGCGTTTCTGGCTTTTATCAACGACAAGGCCATGGGAATTGACGCGCTCTACATTCTTGGTGATTTTTTCGAGGCCTGGATTGGCGATGACGAGCGGACCCCTCTCCAGGAAACCGTTGCGAACGCGTTGAGCGAAGTAAAGGCCAGCGGCACAACGATTTATTTCATGCATGGCAACCGCGACTTTCTGATTGGAGAAGACTATTGCTCCCGCGCCGGAGCTACATTTCTTGACGATCCTTCCGTGATTGATCTTTACGGTACGCCCTACCTGCTAATGCACGGAGACAGCCTGTGTACCGCGGATGTGGAGTATCAGAAGTTCCGTGCAAATATGCGTAACCCTCAATGGCAAAAAATGATGCTTCAGCGTCCGCTGAAAGACCGTAAGCAGATGGCCCGCCAGCTGCGGGAAATCAGCATGGCGAAGAATCAGGGCAAAGAAGAGTCGATTATGGATGTGACGCCGGAGGAAGTGGTTCGGGAGCTGGAAGTGCACGGCGTCCAGGGTATGATTCATGGCCATACCCACCGCCCCGCTGAGCACAATCTGACGGCGAATGGTTTACCTGCAAAGCGAATAGTGCTTGGGGACTGGCATGAGAACGTATGGTGGCTGGAAGTGGCGCCGGGTCAGGCACCGACACTTCAAAAATATCCCCTGTAAAAAAGCCGGGCATCGCCCGGCTTTTTCCTGCTGCTTCTTTATGTCACACACACATCAGTGCGCCAGTATCTGCTGCAGGAACGATTGAGTTCTGGGCTCCTGAGGATTCGTAAAAAATTCGTGGGGCGGCGCTTCCTCTACAATTTCACCGCCGTCCATAAAGATCACACGGTCCGCAACCGTTTTCGCGAAACCCATCTCGTGGGTTACGCAGATCATCGTCATACCGCTACCCGCCAGCTCAATCATGACATCCAGCACTTCCTTGATCATTTCCGGATCCAGTGCCGACGTTGGCTCGTCAAACAGCATAATCTTGGGCTTCATGCACAGCGCACGAGCAATCGCCACCCGCTGCTGCTGGCCGCCAGATAACTGTCCCGGGAACTTGTTGGCCTGATCCGGAATCTTGACGCGCTTCAGATATTCCATGGCGTCTGCCTCTGCTTCCTTTCTTGGCGTCTTGCGAACCCAGATCGGAGACAGACAGCAGTTTTCCAGCACCGTCAGGTGCGGGAACAGGTTGAAGTGCTGAAACACCATGCCAACTTCACGACGAACCGTGTCGATGTGGCGAACGTCGTCCGTCAGTTCGATGTTATCGACAACAATCTTGCCCCGCTGGTGTTCTTCCAGGCGGTTTATACACCGGATGAAAGTGGACTTGCCCGAACCGGACGGACCGCAAATAACAATCCGCTCGCCGTGACGCACGTTCAGGTTGAGGTCTTTGAGCACGTGAAAATCGCCGTACCACTTGTGCATGGCCTCGACCCGGATAATATCGGGCTGGTCAGCCGTCTGGCTCGGGACGGATTGCTGCGGCCCAGGTGTTTGGGTCTGATCTGTCATAGTGTTACCCATCAGGTCTTGTGACCGGTGTCTAGTTTACGTTCAAGGTTCTGGCTGTAACGGGATATGCCGAAGCAGAAGATCCAGAAACAAAAGGCAACAAAAACATATCCCTCGATGGCAACGTTCTGCCACGCCGGATCCGTAATCGTCGACTGAACCGTGCCGAGAATGTCGAACAGCCCTATGATCAACACCAGTGTGGTGTCCTTGAACAGGGAAATGAAGGTGTTCACGATGCCGGGAATGACCATCTTGAGCGCCTGAGGCAAGATGATCAGACCTGTTTTCTTCCAGTAGCCAAGCCCCAGGGCGTCAGCTGCTTCGTACTGGCCTCTTGGAATTGCCTGCAGGCCGCCGCGTATAACCTCCGCCATATAAGCTGACTGCCAGAGCGTGATGCCAATCAACGCGCGGGACAGCTTTTCGAAGTTCATGCCATCTGGCAAGAACAGAGGCAGCATGACCGACGCCATAAACAACACGGTTATCAACGGCACGGCCCGCCAGACTTCAATAAACACAACGCAGATACCGCGAATGATCGGCATTTCCGAGCGCCGCCCCAGCGCCAGCACGATACCGATTGGCAGCGAGGCGATGATCCCGATGTAGGCAAGAATAAGGGTCAGCATCAGGCCACCCCATTTCGTGCTCTGAACAATTTCCATACCAAAAGTACCGCCCGGAATCAGGAAGTACCCGACGACTGGAAGACCGGTCAACCCGAATAACCCGAACCACTTACGCCCCGGGAAACGCTCAATAAACTGCGGCACAAAACACACCGCCAGCAAGAGGAACATCAGGTCGACCCGCCACTGCAATTCTCCTGGATAAAATCCGTAAATGAAGAAGTTCAGTCGCTCGTTGATAAACAGCCAGCAGGCACCGGTTCCCGTGCAATCTTCCGGCCCGGCGCCCAGGAAGCTGGCGTCAAGAAACACCCAGCTAAACAGTGGCCCGACGCTGGTTATTACCAGATAACCGACGACGATGGTCAGCAGGCTGTTGTACCAACTTGAAAACAGGTTCTGACGCATCCAGGCCACGGGACCTATCGCAATTTTTGGTGGCTTCATCATTGGCTCAGCCATTATCGCTCCTTAATCGCCACGGCCCTGTTATAAATATTCATCAACAGAGAAATTGACAGACTGATGGTGAGATACACCGCCATGGTGATGGCCACAACTTCGACTGCCTGGCCGGTCTGGTTCAGGGTTGTGCCCATGAACACCGCAACCAGGTCGGGATAACCGATCGCTGTTGCCAGCGACGAGTTCTTGGCAAGATTCAGGTATTGACTCGTCAGCGGCGGGATAATCACCCGCATGGCCTGGGGAATAACCACCAGGCGGAGCGTCAGACCGTTGGGCAGGCCCAACGCTTTAGCAGCTTCTGTCTGGCCTTTGCTGACCGAGACAATACCGGAACGCACAATCTCGGCAATGAAACTGGCCGTGTACAGAGATAACGCAATCCACAGAGCCGCCAGTTCCGGGATGATCGATATGCCGCCCCCAAAATTGAAGCCCTGCAGCGAAGGAAGTTCCCATTCCAGCGGTGCGCCGGCGAACACGTAACCCAGCACTGGAAGAATCAGCAGTATCGCAAGACCGACCCTGAACATTGGGAACAACTGTCCGGTGGCAAGCTGACGTTTTCTGGCCCATGCCCGCAGCCCGATGACCAGGGCAATCGCCGCAAACACAGCCCCCCAAACCAGACCAAAACCGTCCTGGGTCAGTGGCTCTGGCAGATAAAGTCCCCGGTTATTGAGGAACACTGTCCCGCCCAGATCGACACTCTGCCGCGGCGACGGCAAACTGGCCAGAACGGCGAAATACCAGAAAAATATCTGCAGAAGCAGAGGGATATTACGAATAATCTCAACGTAGGTCAGCGCGAGTTTGGCTACCAGCCAGTTACTGGACAGTCGCGCCACGCCGATAATAAAACCAAGAATGGTTGCCGTTACAATGCCCATGGCGGAAACCAGAAGCGTATTAGCAAGCCCCACCAGAAAGGTGCGGCCGTAGGTCATGGTGGCGTCATACGGCACCATTGACATAATGATACCGAAACCTGCGGTCTCATTAAGGAATCCAAAACCGGTGCTGATGCCACGGCTTTCCATATTCGAAAGCGTGTTATCGACCAGTGACCAACCACCCCAGAACACCAGGGCGATAGCAATAATTTGAAAGAAAACAGAACGTACCCGCGGATCGTACCAGGGTTTAGGACTCGCAGGCTTTAAATCAGAGGCTTCATTTTTCATGCATTTTCCCGGAAAGCTGAACCGCGATGAAGAGAATCACGAAAACAGCGGGCGGGGCCTTTATCGGCCCCACCCGCTGCACGCTTTCGGGTCTTAGCGAACAGGCGGAGCGTAGAGAACGCCGCCATCAGTCCACAATGCGTTTACACCACGGTCAAGCCCGAGAGGGGTGTCCGGGCCAACGTTACGGTTATACATTTCGGCATAGTTGCCCACCATTTTGATGGCGTTGTAGCCGAAATCGTCTGACAGTCCAAGCTTGGCGCCCATGTCGCCATCGGTTCCCAGCAGACGCTGGATGTTCGGATTATCAGACTTCAGCATATCGTCAGCGTTGGCGCTGGAAACGCCAAGCTCTTCAGCGTTGATCTGCACCGACAGCACCCACTTCACGATGTTGAACCACTGATCATCACCCTGACGAACCACCGGACCCAAAGGCTCTTTGGAAATGGTGTTCGGCAGAATCTTCGCGGAGTCAGGATCAGTCAGCTTGGTTTTCAAAGCCGCCAACTGTGAACGATCCGATGTAAGAACGTCACAACGTCCGGCTGCAAAGCCCTGAACGGTCTGCTCAGAGGTATCAAATACAATCGGCTTGTACTCCATACCCTTAGAACGGAAATAATCCGACAGGTTGAGCTCTGTGGTGGTGCCCGCCTGGATACAGATGGTCGCACCGTTAAGCTCGGTGGCATCATTGACGCCAATGTTCTTGTTGATCAGGAAACCCTGGCCGTCATAGTAATTGACACCCGCAAAGTTCAGGCCCAGCGACGCGTCGCGAGTCAGAGTCCACGTAGTGTTACGGGACAACATATCAATTTCACCGGACTGCAACGCGGTGAAACGCTCCTTTGCGGTCAGCGGGGTAAACTCGACCGCCTGTGCGTCTCCGAAGATCGCGGCAGCAACGGCGCGGCAGGTATCAACGTCGATACCGGTCCAGTTGCCATCATTGTCCGGCTGGGAAAAGCCCGGAAGACCGCTGGTCACACCACACTGCAGGTGTCCTTTTTCCTTGACGCTCTCAAGGGTTGTTGCAGCACTGGCAAAAGGCGCTGCAAGAACGCCGCACAGCATTACTGCGCCCGCGGCAATCGACTTGGTGTTATTCATTATCGTTTCTCCGAATTCCATGAGTTTGAGGAACATCGAACGGACAGCAATTTGCGAGCCAAGATGCATCTCAATGTTTTTACTACTTTTTCCCAATTTGAGGCGCGTTGTTGTATGAGGCTAGCCACATAATCGGGCACGACATGCTCCACTTTAGAGCACGCCCGGTTTTGCTTCTACTCTTTTCAAAGCGCCTCTTCACAAAACGCGCCTCTCTATAAAATAGAAGCGCTCAAGCTAAACGACCAGTTTTACATGAGTTTTCTTTGGGTTTCTTTTTCAGTCGGGTTCGCGGTAGGTTTCCAGACGGTTCAGCCAGCCGGGCAGCCAGCGCTCCCTTTCAATGGCTTTATCGGCATTGTCAGCGCGACGCGTCAGCACTATTACCGCGGACTCGCGGAATGCCTGTAAAACCGTTTTTCCTGCCCTGTCGTCCATTGCCTGAAGCACCTGTAGCAGGCCCCAGCCCTGGTCATCATACCTTTCGGAAGCGGCCAGCCCCTCCCCTTTGAAATTGACATAGTCAACCACGGCATACACGCCCCCCGGCGTACCGACCAGTGCCTGCAACCGCCCATATAACCGCCCTCGCTCTGGCTCAGGGGCCGCGCCTAAAACGCGATCAAGCGCCTTTAAAGCACGCCCAGAAAGGAATCCGGCTTGTTGGTCCCTGGTTGCCGCTAAAAAACCTCTCAACTCGCGAATTTCTGGATCATCACCCGCCCGCAGAAACTCGTCCCGGTTGGCCCAGGGCGCATCGAAAGGATCAAGGCGGGCGACCCAGTGCGGCAACTCAACGCCACTACCCATCAGGTGGTCGATCATGGCAGGAAAACTTTCCACAAACGGGCCATTAACACCGGTCGGATACCAGATAAAATGCCCGATGCCGAGCGACGGAAAGGCCTCACCTTCATTCCAATGAACCAGACAGGCAGCACGGCTTGCGCATTCATTGCGAAATACCTGTTCACCCAGCCAGCTCTGCTCTGCCGAAGACAGCTCGAGCTCCAGCTCCCGGGACTCAACCTGCTTCCCGCAGCCTGAAACAAAAAGCAGAAGCCCGATCAGCACGAGATCGCAACCCGTTCGCCGCATTGCCAATCTCCATGCCCGTTCTGACTTATCGCTGGCCAGAGTCTAATTGAGGTCCGAGAAATACCCCGGTCTATGCCCCGCCAGGCGTTGAAGCAGCGCGAGTAGTGCTTTGAGCAAAGCAATTGCCGGCCATAGCAGCCAGCTCGCCAGATAAAAGATCGGCGCGAGAATCAAAAACCAACCGCCAATCTGCAACAGAACAGGCGACAGGCCCAGCACTTCGGCTACCCCGGCGAAAAAATCATTGATTAGGCTGGGATGAGTGACCACCAGATAACCCGCCCCCAAAATCACCGGCCATTTTGCGAACCGGGCCGTGCGCAGGATCAGCTGCCCGCTGCCGGTTATCCGCGCGGCCAATGCCGCCGACCGCGTTGAAAGCCCCGCTCCCCGGGTCGCTGTGGCTGCCGTACGACCAGCCCGAAGAACCTTGACAGCGCTGGCGAACACCAGAACGTCCACAGAAGCCCAACCGATATCGCTTGCGGAAATATCAGTTCCGGTCCGATAGTTTGACTCCAGTTGCCGCACGCCACTGGTCAAAAATTGGGTAATCCCTTCGGTCAGCCGCTCAGTCTGCACCCACTGGACCTGCCCATTGTCATCCACCACAAACTGCCCCAGAAAATCGTGACCTTCGTTACGGATGAAATTGACCGCGTACCAGCCCCGCTCCTCGGGAGAGAGCGAGCCGGCCTCTCGCTGTTCAGTCGGCGCCTCACCTCGCAACTCGGAGATATACCCTTTGACACGATCATACTGTCGGGCCGCTCCATTCATCCACTCGATAGAACTGACGGGGTTGCGGAGAAAGTAATAAATCGGCGGAAGGGCGCTCTCACCGTAAGTGGCCAACACCTCGCGAAATTCTTTTTCACTGGCATAAAGGGGCAAAATATCGCGGGCCATCCCGGGATAGGCAAGCAGCGCTGCCTGGGCCTTGAGTAACAGAATCGGGTCATCGGCCAGGTCCAGAACCGCAGCCTGAACGTCAATGGGCTCATCCCGGATCTGGTCGAAGCCGGGCAGTGCATCCGACGCCTGTATGGATAGAAGTTTCTGCTCAATCGGCACCGGCCGGGAGCCATGACTGGCAAGCGCGGCGACCAGTAAGGCCACACCCAGAATCACCATGGCTTTTTTCAAACGCTCACCTCGGGTTCATTGTTTCAACCGACACTGGCTGAGAATACGTTGATTACTATGACACCGGCAACGATAAGGCCAATTCCGGCAATAGCAGCCAGATCCAGCGACTGCCCGAAAAACAGATACCCGGCCAGCGCGATCAATGCCACACCAGCACCCGCCCAGACCGCGTAGGCGACACCGACAGGAAGCGTTTTCAAGGTCAGCGAAAGGAAATAGAACGCCACGAGATAAGCAATCACCACAACCAGAGATGGTGCCAGCCGGGTAAAACCTTCCGCGCTCTTTAGAAAAGAAGTACCAATCACTTCTGCAAGTATTGCCACTGACAGATACACCCACTGGATCATTTTCGCGCTGCCCCTTTCCGGTGACTTTTTGGTTACTTTTAAACCATTATGAACGCAAAAACCCCGAAGTTCTCACTTCGGGGTTTTTGCCCAAGCACTGACTAGCTTGGCCAGGCCGTTACTTTAATGTTCCACGAACGCCCGTTCAATGACGTAATGACCCTGGTGTCCTTGCTTGGCTTCCTTGAAGCCCATTTTTTCGAGGATTGCACAGGTATCTTTCAACATACTGGGGCTTCCGCACACCATGAACCGGTCATTCTCAAGATCAAAATCCGGCAATCCCAGATCGCCGGTTAACTTGCCGCTTACCATGGCATCTGTCAGGCGACCGGTGTTACGAAACTCTTCGCGAGTCACCGTCGGATAGTACTTCAGCTTGCCATCGACCATTTCACCGAAAAATTCGTTGTTCGGTAGTTCTTCGATTTCTTTCTGATAGGCCAATTCGGACTTGAATCGAACACCATGAGTGACAATAACGTTATCAAAAGCTTCGTATATTTCGGGATCTTTGATAATGCTGATGAACGGCGCAAGCCCAGTGCCGGTGCTGATCATCCAGAGGTTCTTGCCCGGGAGCAAGTTATCTGCAATCAGGGTCCCGGTGGGCTTGCGACTGACCATAATTTCATCACCCACTTCAATCTTCTGAAGGCGGGAGGTCAGTGGGCCGTCCTGCACCTTGATGGAAAAGAACTCCAGCTCCTCTTCATAATTTGCACTGGCAATGCTGTAGGCGCGCATCAGCGGCTTGCCGTCTGTCTCCAGACCGATCATGGTGAAGTGACCATTTTTGAAACGAAATCCCGGGTCACGGGTTGTCGTAAAGCTGAAGAGGGTGTCGTTCCAATGGCGAACACTTGTCACACGTTCTTTATTAAGATTGCTCATGGTGCTATCCGTTTGTTTGCAGAAAATAATAATCGGCTCGAATTGTGATGATCCTAACCTGAGAGTAACCTATCGACAAAATGGGATATTCTCATAACCTTATTCGGAATTATCGATTATGAAGTTTAGTTTTCGGCAGCTCGAAGTGTTCCTGGCCGCTGCCCACTATCAAAACATCACCAAAGCCGCCGATTCACTGGCCATGTCCCAGTCTGCCGCCAGCAGTGCGCTGAAAGAGCTGGAGAGCCAGTTCAACATTCAGCTTTTCGACCGAGTTGGCAAACGACTGCAGTTAAACGAGTTGGGGCGGCTTTATCGGCCCAAGGTCGAGGCGTTGCTGGCCCAATCCGTGGAGCTTGAGCAGGCCTTCAGCAAGCACACGGAAGTCGGCGCGCTGAAGGTAGGCGCTACCCTGACCATCGGCAACTATCTGACGGTTGGCGTTATGGCGCGATACATGAGCGCCCCTAAACACCCCAGAGTGTCACTTGAAGTAGAGAATACGCGCACCATTGCCAAACGGGTCAGCGATTTTGAACTGGACATCGGGCTAATCGAAGGCGAACTGCAGTCAACGGAACTCGATGTCATTCCCTGGCGCGCAGACGAGCTTGTGGTTTTCTGCTCGCCCGAACACCCTCTAGCCGCCTTACAGGGACTGTCTGATGAAGATCTGCGGCAGGCAACCTGGGTCATGCGGGAGCAGGGCTCGGGTACACGACAGACCTTTGAGCGAGGCATGCACGGACTGCTATCCGATCTGAACATTCTACTGGAGCTGGAACACACCGAAGCAATCAAGGGAGCAGTGGAGGCGAACCTGGGTATCGGCTGCCTGTCGCGTGTCTGCCTGGCGGATGCCTTTCGCCGCAAAAGCCTGGTTCCGCTGCGTGTCCCTGCCCATCGACTGTTTGACCGAACTTTTTACTTCATTCTGCACAAACAGAAATACCGCAGTGCCGGCATTGATCGCTGGATAGAACTTTGCGAACAGCTTGAAGACCCACCCCTGACCGAGTGAACCGGCGTTAACCCAAATCAGACCGGGCCGCTGTGGAAACGGAATTCGGTATCGGGGTCTTCAATCAGTGAGCGTTCGATAGTCAGGAATGCCTCAATGCGATCATCAACGGGCCCTCCTGCGGCCTGCTCTGCCAGCGCAAGATAATCCTGATAGTGACGCGCCTCGGATTTTAATAATCCAGTGTAGAAATTTGCCAGCCGGTCATCCAGGTGCGGTGCCAAAGCGGCAAAGCGCTCACAGGAGCGGGCCTCGATGACCGCCCCGACCACCAGCACATCCACCAGCCGGCCCGGATCCTCCGCCCTCACCTCTTTTCGCAAACCCGCCGCATACCGTGCCGGCGTCAGGTGATCGTAGGTCACGCCCCGCTTTTTCATGATGGCCAGTACCTGCTCAAAGTGACGCAGTTCTTCCCGGGCCAGACGGGACATTTTGTCCAACAGATCGGTGTTGTCCACATAGCGATACATCAGGCTGAGCGCAGTGGACGCCGCCTTTTTTTCGCAGTGGGCGTGGTCGATCAGCATCAGATCCTGGTTGGCCAGCGCGTTTTCAATCCAGCGCGAGGGTGTTCTGCAGGGCAAAAAGTCGTGGATGGCACTCAAAGCGTCAGTCATGATTCACAGCATGTCAGCAATTCAGGGCCAATAGTGTACACCACCTTACAGGCGGCTCCGACCTCTCTCTTACTTATGTCCAGCTTAACTTTGTGAGGGATTTCCTATAGTATACAGCGCCAACTTACCGCCTTTTACATCATAAAACTCCCGCCAGGCGACGATGCTCATTGCGCGGGACATTCCAACTGACGAGGATCCATATCGTGTTAGAAGCCTACCGTGAACACGTTGCCGAACGAGCAGCTCTGGGCATTCCCCCCAAGCCTCTGAATCCTGAACAGACCGCAGCGCTGGTCGATCTGCTTAAAAACCCGCCGACTGGCGAGGAAGAGACCCTGGTTTACCTTCTGGAAAACCGGGTTCCGCCGGGCGTTGACGAAGCGGCCTATGTAAAGGCTGCGTTCCTGTCTGCCATTGTGAAGGGTGAGGCTACCTCGCCACTGATCGACAAAAAGAAAGCTGTCCAGTTGCTGGGCATGATGCAGGGCGGCTACAACATCGCCACACTGGTTGACCTCCTGGACAACAGTGAACTGGCCGAGCTGGCTGGTAAAGAGCTCAAGCACACGCTGCTGATGTTTGATGCCTTCAACGATGTGAAAGAAAAAATGGACGCCGGCAACGCCGTTGCCAAGTCTGTGGTTGAATCCTGGGCCAACGCCGAATGGTTCACCAACAAGAAAAAAGTGCCTGAAAGCACCAAAATGGTGGTCTTCAAGGTCACCGGCGAAACCAACACCGACGACCTGTCCCCGGCCCCGGACGCCTGGTCCCGCCCGGACATTCCGCTGCACGCCCGCGCTGCCTATAAAATGGAACGCGTCGGCCTGAAGCCGGAAGAGCAAGGCGTTACTGGCCCCATGAGCCAGATTGATGAAATCAAAGCCAAGGGTTATCCGGTAGCCTTTGTCGGCGATGTGGTTGGCACTGGTTCGTCTCGTAAATCTGCCACCAACTCTGTTCTGTGGTTCTTTGGCGACGACATTCCAGGCGTTCCAAATAAGCGCGCCGGCGGCATCTGTATCGGTAACAAAGTGGCTCCGATTTTCTTCAACACCATGGAAGACGCTGGCGCACTGGTATTCGAAGCGCCGGTTGACGACCTGAACATGGGCGACGTGATTGAAATCCGTCCTTACGACGGCAAGATCCTGAACGAAGCGGGCGAGACCCTCTCCGAGTTTGGCTTCAAGTCCGAAGTGATCCTGGACGAAGTGCAGGCCGGTGGCCGTATTCCCCTGATCATTGGCCGCGGCCTGACCAACAAGGCCCGCACTGCGCTGGGTCTGGGTGCAACGGACACTTTCCGTTTGCCGAGCGACCCGGAAGAAGGCACCAAAGGCTTCACCCTGGGCCAGAAGATGGTCGGCAAGGCCTGCGGACTGGACGAAGGCCAGGGCGTCCGTCCCGGCACTTATTGCGAGCCACACATGACCACCGTTGGCTCCCAGGACACCACTGGCCCGATGACCCGTGACGAGCTAAAAGATCTGGCTTGCCTTGGGTTCCAGGCGGACCTGGTCATGCAGTCTTTCTGCCACACCGCCGCATACCCAAAGCCGGTTGATGTGGAAATGCAGCACACCATGCCGGACTTCATCCGCACCCGTGGCGGTGTCTCCCTGCGTCCGGGCGACGGCATCATCCACTCGTGGCTGAACCGCATGCTGCTACCCGACACCGTCGGCACCGGTGGTGACTCCCATACCCGGTTCCCGATGGGTATCTCCTTCCCGGCTGGTTCCGGTTTGGTCGCGTTTGCCGCCGCCACCGGCGTTATGCCGCTGGACATGCCGGAATCCGTTCTGGTGCGCTTCAAAGGCGAAATGCAGCCGGGCATCACCCTGCGTGACCTGGTACACGCCATTCCCCTGTACGGCATCAAGCAGGGCATGCTGACCGTCGAGAAAAAGGGCAAGATCAACGAATTCTCCGGGCGCATCCTGGAAATCGAAGGGCTTGAACACCTGACCGCTGAGCAGGCATTCGAGCTGTCTGACGCCTCCGCAGAGCGCTCTGCTGCAGGCTGCACCATCAACCTGTCGGAAGAGTCGGTCGCGGAATACCTGCGCTCCAACATCACCATGCTACGCTGGATGATCGCCGAAGGTTACGGCGACCCCCGCACCCTCGAGCGTCGCGCCCAGCAAATGGAAAAGTGGATTGCCAATCCAAAGCTCATGCGTGCCGACAAGGACGCCGAGTACTCCCACGTGGTCGAAATCGACCTGGCCGACATCAAAGAGCCCATCGTGTGCTGCCCGAACGACCCGGACGATGCCCGAACCCTCTCTGAAGTCGCCGGCGACAAGGTCGACGAAGTGTTTATCGGTTCCTGCATGACCAACATCGGTCACTTCCGTGCCGCTGGTAAGCTGCTGGCCCAGAACAAGGAACCGCTTAAGACCCGTCTGTGGATGTCACCGCCCACAAAGATGGATCAGGCGCAGTTGATGGAAGAAGGCTACTTCAACATCTACGGCACCGCCGGTGTGCGCACCGAAATGCCGGGCTGCTCCCTGTGCATGGGTAACCAGGCCCGTGTGGCGGCCAAGAGTACCGTGCTGTCTACCTCCACGCGTAACTTCCCCAACCGCCTGGGCGATGGTGCCAACGTGTACCTGACCTCTGCGGAACTGGCGGCTGTGGGCGCGGTGCTGGGCAAGCTCCCCACCACTGCAGAGTACATGGAGTACGCCAAGGATCTGAACAGCATGTCGAAAGAGATCTACAAGTATCTCAACTTTGACCAGATGGAGACCTACACCAGCAAGGCGGCTGAAGCGAACGTTGCTTAAGACCTGACCTTTAAGGTTCAGCTCCATTGAAACGCCAGCCTTCGGGCTGGCGTTTTTTTTGTCTCGTAGACTTTTAGTTTTGGTGGCTTGGCCCGAGGTGGGTATATCTTTTCTTTCGGGAAAAGAACTCGCTGCGCTCAGACACCTTTATCCCTGCAGAAAAGACATCCCCACCTCAAGCCAGAACAGGCTTAAAGGAAAAATGCTCGAAAGGCACAAAGTTGGATGGGCGCCGGGGCGGGAGACCTTTTCTGCCGGGAACAAAGGTGTCTGAGCGCAGCGAGTTCTTTTTCCCAGAAGAAAAGGTCTCCCGCCCCGGTGTCCCTATTACGCAAAAAAGGGCCCCCGAAGGGACCCTTTCATTTTTCAGAGCAAATTTCTGGCTCTTGCTTACCGATTGATGTGCTGATATTCGCCAGCATCGGCAGTCACACTGCTCACAATCAGGATCGCAAGCATGGACACAATGAAGCCAGGAATGATCTCGTACACACCCGGGCCGCCCATGAACTCGCCGTTCCAGCCCAGTGAAACCCAGATTATAACGGTAGCTGCACCCACAACCATGCCCGCGATAGCGCCAGCGCCGTTAGTACGCGGCCACATCAGCGACAGAATGATCAGCGGGCCGAAGGCCGAACCAAAGCCTGCCCAGGCGTTACTGACCAAAGCCAGAACCTGAGAGTTAGGATCACCCGCAATCACGATCGCAACCAGACCAACCAGCACGACGCAGACTCGACCTACGTTCACGCATTCCCTGTCTGTTGCTTCTTTACGCAGGAACAGACGGTAGAAGTCTTCAGTCAGTGAAGACGACGACACCAGAAGTTGACTTGAAATCGTGCTCATAACCGCAGCAAGCAGCGCGGCATACAGGAAGCCAGTAATCAGCGGGTGGAACAGCAGATCCGACATGATGATAAAGATGGTTTCCGGATCATCAATCTGCATACCGTTACGAACCGCGTAAGCGCGGCCAAACACGCCCAGAGACACTGCACCGATCAGTGAAATCAGCATCCAGCCCATACCGATGTTCCGGGCAACGGGCACGTCTTTCAGGGTGCGGATCGCCATGAAGCGAACGATGATGTGAGGCTGACCAAAATAACCAAGGCCCCAGGTAACGGCGGACAACCAGCTTATAAAGGTCAGTCCTTCCGTCCAGGACAGCAGGGTTGGATCTACCTCGTTCAGGGTCTGGGTCGCCTGCGCGAGACCACCACCGCCTTCGCCGAACAGCACAACTGCGGGCATGATGATCAACGCCAGCATCATAATGCAGCCCTGCACAAAATCCGTCATGCTCACGGCCAGGAAGCCGCCAACCACCGTGTAGATCAACACAACGCCCAACGTGATATAGAGACCTGCGCTGTAGTCGCTCAAACCACCGAAGTTAAAGATGCCGGCAAACGCGCTTTCAAACAGCTTGCCGCCTGCAACCAGGCCGGACGCCGTATAAACCGCGAAGAAAATAACAATAACGATTGCTGACACGGTGCGCAGAGACAGCGCTTGAGTCGGGAACCGGTTTGCAAGGAAAGAGGGAATGGTAATCGCATTGCCATAGTGAACCGTCTGTTCACGAAGGCGGGGCGCTACCAGCGTCCAGTTAAAAAACGCGCCCACAAGGAGGCCGATACCGATCCAGGCCGAACCAAGGCCAGATACATACATTGCACCCGGAAGACCCAGAAGCAGCCAGCCACTCATGTCTGACGCACCTGCAGACAACGCCGCCACCTGTGGACTGAGAGATCGACCACCCAACATGTAATCCTCGGACGAGGACGTAGATGTGCGCATGGCATAAACACCAATGGCGATCATGAGCGCAAAATAACCAATTAGACTAATCCAAACACCAATAGCCATGAAATTCCTCCAGTACTTTGGGCCGGAATCAATTCCGACCAGTTGGTACGCCTACCGCGCCGGGCCCGGCAATCGCACTCTTTGTTTTTCAGACACTTTTCTCCCCGTCAATACGGCACGGATACTAATGACAGCCCCCACTGTCCAGTATTTACCTCCCTTTTGGTTCTACTCAGATTAAACAACGCTATAACCTCAACGCCAGCCTCAGACCCTTTCGAGGCCAGTAAAGTTATCTGTCACCCCATCAAACTTTTCAGTTTAATAGTAGATAACATGAAGGATAGGCACGAAATGGTCATTTTTCAGGTATTTAAGTGATTTTATTTCGCGGGCCGATGGCGCAACGAACAGACCATCTCCGAAACCGGTCGGAATGGGGGCGCGCCCAAAGGGGTTTGCGAGCGCAGAAATGTAGGAGTCGAGATCGGTAACCAGGACGTGGTTCTGCAAATCAGCGCAAAGCGAGATGTTTCAGCAATTGCGTTATGTCTGAGCTGACATCTTCCAGTGGCCGGGCAGCATCGATCACATGGTAACGGCCAGGGGCCGCTGCAGCCCTTTCAAGATAAGTCCGGCGAATGCGCTCAAAGAATGCGACAGTCTCCTGTTCGAACCGGTCCAGCTCGCCCCTGCGCTTTGCCCGCGCCATGCCGGTTGCCACCGGTGCGTCCAGCAACACAATGTGATCAGGCCGGACGTCGCCCTGAACGAGGGTTTCCAGCGTGGCGATGGTATCGCTTGGAACGCCACGGCCGCCACCCTGATAGGCAAACGTCGCATCCGTGAAACGGTCGCACAACACCCAGCAACCGGCGGCAAGTGCCGGCAGAATCCGGGAACGCAGGTGCTGGGCTCTGGCGGCGAACATCAGCAACAACTCCGTCATATCGTTGACCGCCTCGTCCCGGGGCGCCAATAGAAGCTCTCGGATGGCCTCTGCCATGGGCGTGCCGCCCGGCTCACGAGTGACAATCACCTCAATTCCCAGGTCTCGCAGGACAGTCGCTGCGTTACCAAGCTGGGTGGACTTTCCAAGACCCTCGGTACCCTCGAACGTAACGAACTGCCCCCTCACGGCCATGGGTTCTGTTATTCCTTTTCTGGTGCAGGTGAAGACCGATAATCAGCTCGCCGATTCAACTGAAATTGACGAACCGCCTCCTGATGTTCTGCCAGAGTGCGGGAAAATTTGTGGGTGCCGTCGCCTCTGGCGACAAAATAGAAGGTGTCCCCTTCCGCCGGATGCAGGGATGCATGAATCGCCTCTCGGCCGGCCAGCGCAATGGGCGTGGGCGGCAAGCCGTCAATCCGGTACGTATTATACTCGGTCAGGGTGCGAAGGTCCTTGCGGGTAATTCGGCCGTTGTATTGGTCACCCATACCGTAAATGACCGTCGGGTCTGTCTGTAGTCTCATGCCCTTGTGAAGACGCCGGACGAAGACACCTGCCACTGCTGCCCGCTCGTGAGCCGCCCCAGTTTCCCTTTCGACAATTGAGGCCATAATCAGGGCCTCATAAGGCGTTTCGTAGGGCAAGCCATCAGAGCGGTCTTCCCACTCTTCCGCCAGCACCTTTTCCATTCTTGAAAACGCACGCTCGTACAGATCCAGGTCAGTCTCGAGGCTGGTGTACAGGTACGTATCGGGGAAAAAACGGCCTTCGGGGTGGGCGCCCTCTGCACCAATGGCCGCCATGATTTCATCATCGGACCATTCTGATGTCACTTTTTCGAGCCGCTGATTGCTTGCCACTGCCCGCCTCATATCCCCAAACGTCCAGCCCTCGATAAACTGGATCTGCCAATGTTTGGTGTCACCGGAAGCCATTTTCCGGAGCATGTCCCGGTGCGACATGCCGTCGAGGAATTCATACTCCCCTGCCTGCAAATGGGAGCTTTCCGGGTTCAGCCGAGCATCAATGCGCATCCAAAGGCTGTCTTTGACAAACCCTTTGTCTGCTAGCGAGCGTGCCACCTGATCATAGCTAGCACCCATCGGTACATTGAAAAGTACTGGCTCCTCGAGCGCAACAGGCTGCTCCAGGGTCTGAAGCCCCTGCCAGAGCCAGATACCCAGACCGGAACCCAGAAGAAAAACAAGCGAGACGACTGCGACAAGTAACTTCTTGAACAAGCGATTATTCCAATGTTTTGAGCGGATGACAGATTGTCGCAAGTGTACCGTCAACAGGCAAATCGACAGAATCGAGCGAGCCCACGGCGACGACACCAAAAACACTGTTGAGCAGGTAAAGCCCGCGAAACCCCGGAAGCGAACCGGGGTCCGGCGTCAGTGACCGCTCAATCACTGTCTCACCTGAAGCGACCAAGCACTCCATAGCGTATTGGCGCATAACACCGGCAACGGCAATAGCGCTAACGGGTGGCGTAATCCATTCGTCCTTTACACGAGCAATCAGGTTAGTGCGAGTGCCCTCCACCAGGTCGCCGTGAGCATTGCGCATGATCAGCTCCCATTCGTCACCGGTGAATTCACGGCTAGCCATAACCTGCTCCAGGCGGTTCAGGGTTTTAATACCGGCAAGACGGGAGTTGACGATCAAGGGAAAGCTGGCGGTTCGGGCGACAACACTGTCTGTGTCAGGTATGGGGGGCATTTCTGCAGCAGACACAATGAGACGTGTCTCGGATGGTTCAGGTGGCCGATACCCCCGACCACCAGAACCGCGGGTCAGAATCAGCTTGAGAATCCAGGGACGATCCGCATCTATGGGCGCCAGGCGCGAGGTCGCATTGGTCAGTTCGCGATCCAGTTCTGCGTAATCAACGACGATGCCAAGCCGCCTGGCGTCTGTTGCCAGGCGGTCCAGGTGATAACGCCGGAGCACCGCTCGCTGGCCTGACATCCGGATCGTTTCAAACAAACCGTCACCGTAGGCCAAACCGCGATCTGTTGCAGGTACGCCTTCGTGGTCGGCTGATATGACGTTCAGCACGATGCCGCTTAGTCCTCAAATCGCCGGAAAATCAGCGTTCCGTTGGTTCCGCCAAAGCCAAACGAATTGGAAAGGGCAATACGGACATCGGCCTTGCGGCAGCCACCGGAGACAAAATCCAGATCGCAGCCGTCTTCCGGATCGTCCAGGTTAATGGTCGGTGGCAGAACGCCGTCACGTATTGCCAGCACAGAAAAAATGGCCTCGACGGCACCGGCAGCGCCCAACAGGTGTCCGGTCATTGATTTGGTGCTGCTGACTGCCAACTTATGAGCATGGCCATCGAAGACCGACTTTACGGCCGCCACTTCTGCGACGTCACCCACTTGTGTCGACGTGCCGTGGGCGTTGATATAGTCGATATCCTCTGGCGCGATGCCGGCATCACGGATGGCATTGTTCATCGAGCGTGCGGCGCCGGCACCGCCCGCGGGAGGCGACGTGATATGAAAAGCGTCATCACTCATTCCAAAGCCTGCCACTTCTCCGAGAATGGTTGCACCACGACGTTTGGCGTGCTCCAGATCTTCCAACACCAGAACGCCGGCGCCGTCGCTCAGCACGAAGCCGTCCCGCCCTTTATCCCAGGGGCGGCTGGCCTTCTCGGGCTCGTCATTGCGAGTGGACAAAGCCCGCGCGGCTGAAAATGCAGCAACCGCACTGCGGGTGGTCGCCATTTCGGAACCACCCGCGAGCATGACATCTGCATCCCCATAGGCAATGGTACGAGCGGCGTAACCAATATTATGGGTGCCTGTGGTACAGGCGGTCACGATGGCGATATTCGGTCCCTGATACCCGAAACGAATTGCCACGTTGCCAGAGATCATGTTGATTACCGACGCCGGAACGAAGAAAGGCGACACCTTTCTCGGGCCCGACTTCTCCATTTGGATAATGTTCTTTTCGATGAATTCCAGACCACCAATACCAGAGCCGATGGCAACTCCAACGCGTTCCTTATCCAGTTCGGAGAACTCATTCAATCCACTGGATTCAACGGCCTGCTGAGCGGCAACGAGCCCGTAATGAATGAACGGGTCCAGTTTTCTGGCGTCTTTGGTTGAAAGATAAGACTCCAGGTCCAGATCCTTTACGGCACAGCCGATGCGGGTACTGTACCCGGTTGTATCGAAGCGACCGATACTGCCAATACCGCTTGTTCCTTGCTGAACGGCATTCCACGAGGATGCAACATCATTGCCCAACGGCGACAGCATACCCATACCGGTGATCACTACACGTCGTTTTGCCATAATCCTTCACCTGGCGCTTTATTAATCTGGCGGAATATCCAATAAAAAAGCCGTCCGTTGAGAAATCACACGGACGGCTTCATGCCTGGCTTACAGACGTTTCAGAGTATCAGGTGTGCGCGACGATGTAGTCGATCGCATCCTGAACACTGGCGAGCTTTTCAGCTTCTTCATCGGGAATTTCCGTTTCAAACTCTTCTTCCAATGCCATGACGAGCTCGACGGTGTCCAGTGAGTCAGCGCCAAGATCTTCTACAAAAGAGGACGTGTTCTGAACTTCGGACTCTTTAACGCCCAACTGCTCACAAACGATCTTCTTAACGCGCTCTTCAACTGTACTCATAATGTCCTCACTTTTTGTATCAACCAAGCAACTCAGAGGCTGCCAGTTTAGTTTAAACCCGACCTGTGAACAAGCAGGGATTCCATTTAAACATGTTGCGCAACAAGGGGTTGCGCGATGAGCCCCGAAAAGGGCCTAGCCCATGTACATGCCACCGTTGACGTTGATCGTCTCACCCGTCACGTAGGCTGCTGCGTCGGACGCCAGAAATGCGACAACAGCTGCAACCTCTTCCGGCTCACCCAGACGACCGGCGGGTATGACTTCCATCATAGCCTCGCGTTGCTTGTCGTCCAGTTTTCGAGTCATATCCGTGTCAATAAAACCGGGCGCGACACAATTTGCAGTAATACCCCGGTTCGACATTTCTTTGGCAAGACTGCGGGTGAAGCCCTCAATGCCTGCTTTGGCGGCACAATAGTTGGCCTGGCCTGCATTCCCCATTCCGGCAACCACAGAACTTACGTTGATAATTCTGCCCCAGCGAGCCTTGGCCATGCCACGTAACACCGCTTTACTGGTCCGATAAACACTGGACAGATTGGTTTCAATGACCGATGTCCAGTCTTCATCTTTCAATCTAAGCAACAGGTTATCACGAGTGATGCCGGCATTGTTGACCAGAATGGACGGAGCGCCGACCTGTTCAGCAATCTGCTTCAGGCCGGTTTCAATACTGGTTGGGTCGGACACGTCCATCACCAGGCCAAAACCGCCGGATGCTTTCACGTCGGCGCTGATCGATTCTGCACCGGGCTCGCTGGTTGCGGTACCCACAACCGTCGCACCCTGATCGACGAGGGCTTTTGCAATCGCTTTTCCGATACCGCGGGTAGCACCGGTGACCAGTGCGGTTTTACCTGCAAGCGACATGGTTTACTCCTTGAAATTATTAAAATGGACGCCTGATGCAACCGCGTTCACGGTTGGCAGTGTTTATCGGTCAAAGCTTTCGAGTGCCTTTTTGAGCGACTCCGGATCTTCAATGCTCGATACCACCAGATCTCGATCAATCCGCTTGGCAAGACCCGCAAGAACTTTACCGGCACCGCACTCTACCGCAACCCCTACTTTCTGACCGGCCATTGTCCGTACCGAGTCTGTCCACAATACCGGCGAATACAGCTGCTTGACCAGATTGGCCTTGAGCGCCTCGCTTACGGTTTCGGAATGCGCCGTTACATTTTGGACGACCGGAATGACGGCATCATTAAAATCGACGTCATCAAGCGCCTTCGCCAATTCCTCAGCGGCACCTTTCATCAGTGCGCAATGGGATGGCACGCTCACCGGCAGCGGTAAAGCCTTTCGGGCGCCTTTTGATTTACAGGCTTCGATGGCACGATCCACCGCCGCATTGGAGCCCGCAATAACCACCTGACCGGGAGCGTTAAAATTCACAGCGGACACAACATCGTTACCGGCCGCTTCTTCGCAGGCCGCCGTAACCTGTGCATCTTCCAACCCGATGATTGCCGCCATCTTTCCAGTTCCTGCCGGAACGGCGGTCTGCATCAGCTCACCGCGCAACCGGACAAGCCTGATAGCGTCGAAAAAATTAAGGCTTTCCGCCGCCACCAGCGCGCTGTACTCGCCCAGGCTATGACCTGCAACAAAATCCGGTGATACACCACCCGATACAAACCATTGGCGCCAAAGCGCCACGCTGGCGGTTAGTAGTGCGGGTTGCGTAACCATTGTTTGATTCAGGTCGTCAGCCGGACCCTCCTGACACAATTGCCAGAGATCATAGCCCAACAGATCCGAGGCTTCGGCGAAGGTTTTTTCAATGATTGGCCAGCTCTCGGCGGCTTTTGAAAGCATGCCAACAGACTGAGACCCCTGTCCTGGAAAAATAAACGCTGATTTCATAGTGAAGATCTTACCGATTAACTGGATGACTGAAGATTAGCCAATAGTACAAGCCGGCCCGTTTGAGGGCCTATCTGGCAAATATGGAACAGACTCTAGTCAAAATTGGGCATTCGTACCGCTTTGCGATCGCAAGTAGTCAGTACATCAAATCGTCCAGGCGCTCATTAATCCGGCCCGGCACTTCAAGCTGAACTTCCAGGACGGCCTGACGAATCGCGGCAAGCATCGCTCTTTCGTTGGCATTGCCGTGACTTTTTATCACGACGCCCTGCAGGCCCAGCAGGCTGGCCCCGTTGTGTCGCGATGGATCCATCAGGCGCAAAAGCTTACCCATGATGGGCCGCGCCAGAAAGCCAATCAGTCTGCCATAGAGAGTTTTGGTAAACGCCTGCTCCAGCAGCTCTATGAGCAGTCCGGCAACGCCCTCACCTGTTTTCAAGGCTATATTGCCTACGAAACCATCGCAGACCACCACATCCGCCACGTCCCGGAACAGGTCACTGCCCTCAACGTAACCGATGTAGTTGATGGTATCGCACTGGGCCAGCATGTGAGAGGCAAGACGGACCTGCTCATTGCCCTTGATTTCTTCCTCGCCCACGTTCAACAAAGCCACCCTTGGCTCCGCCTGTCCGCAAATTGCAGAAGCCATCAGTGAGCCCATCAGGGCGTATTGATAGAGATTTTCAGCCGATGAGTCGACGTTGGCGCCGAGATCCAGGACATGACAACGACCGCGCAGGGAGGGAATCAATTTGGCGATCGCCGGCCGCTCAATGCCGGGGTACATCCGGATTACGGAACGCCCGAAGGCCATCAGCGCTCCGGTATTACCAGCACTGACGCAGCCCTGGGCAACACCATCCCGCACCAGGCCCAAAGCCACGGCCATCGATGAGTTGCGTTTGTGTCGTATAGCATGGGAGGGACGCTCATGCATCCGCACCACGTCTGCAGCTTCAACAATGCGGATACGCTCATGCTCATTACGCAACAAAGCCTCGAGTTCGCTCTGGATACCGACCAGAACAATACTCAAGGCTTCGTTTTCTTGCACAGCGGCCAGTGCTGCATACACCACCACAGAGGGACCGCGATCCCCGCCCATGGCATCAATCGCGATGGTGACCGGTTTTACCGTTCCGCCATCCTGATCCGGCATCACTGAACACTCACTGGAATACCAATGACCGACAGTTACTCGTCGCGCGCTTCGATAACCTGCTTGCCACGGTAAAAACCGTCGGGCGAGACGTGGTGACGACGATGCACTTCACCGGTGGTGGTGTCGGTGGACAGGGCCGCCGTGCTCAGGGCGTCGTGTGAACGACGCATACCGCGCTTAGAACGAGTCTTCCGATTCTTCTGTACAGCCATGATTATGCTCCTGACCTGATCAACGTATGTTCGTAAAGTTTAATGTTTCTTTGTCTTGAAATCCGCTAACACGCTGAACGGGTTATCGCGGGATTTCTGTTCTGGCTCTTCGGCCGCACTATCAGGCTCCAGAGTTTCCAGAACCTCCGAGGCGGGACATTCATCTCGCTCATGAAGCGGAAACGGCGGCAGAACCAGCAATAATTCGTCTTCCGTCATCGACCACAAATCTGCCGTGAAATCTTCGGTCAGAAAAGGCTCAAGCTCTTTCGGCAGCTGTTGCGCCTGGGCGTCTGTTGTGACAAGACCCAGCATAAACCGGGAGACCAGAGTGTATGGCATTGGCCCCATGCACCGCTGGCACTCCAGAACGACTGGCGCTTCCAGCTCGCCGGTTACCATTCGACGACGCTCGGGATCCTGCGAAAAAGACAGGGTCACCTGGCACTTGCCGTCATCTTCAACTCGACGAACTGCATCTCGAAAACGAGACAACGCCTTCAGAGGGACTTCTCCCTCCAGAATAACGTTCTGTTCCGCCAACTTGAAAGGATCGACGGATTTTGGCAATTCGGCGTTTGACGCTTTTGACATAGGCGCGCAATTCTAGGGACCTGGCCGGCCGGTGTCAAAGACTTCCGCCGGTTTTTAGGGCCATACCCCAGCCTCTTATCAGTGTATTCTACGATATTTCCAATAACCCCGGAGCCGTCCATGCAGAAACCACTATTACTAGCCTCATCATCGGCCTACCGACGAGCACTTCTGAGCCGCCTTGGACTGCCTTTCATCACGGCATCCCCGGACATCGACGAGTCGCCGCGGGCCGGCGAAACTGCCGACGGTTTGGCCAGGCGCCTGGCAACAGAGAAAGTCCGGGCGTTGGCGAGCGCCTACCCCGGGCACTGGGTCATTGGCTCTGACCAGGTTGCAAGCCTTGCTGATGGCCAGCGCCTGGCCAAACCCGACGACCTTGATACGGCGATCGACCAGCTCTCACGCAGTAGCGGCCAGACCGTGACCTTTTATACCGGCCTGGCCCTTCTGGATGCTGATACAGCAAAGCAGCAGGTTCACTGCGACGTCGTCGAAGCCCGGTTCCGGACGCTGTCCGGGCCAGAAATCAGACACTATCTGGAAACAGAGCAGCCGTTCGATTGCGCGGGCAGCTTCAAAATGGAAGGCCTCGGCATCGCCTTGTTCCACTCACTGGAGGGCCGTGACCCCAACAGCCTGGTCGGCCTGCCGCTAATTGAACTGACCAGCATGCTCTGCCGCTGGGGCCTCAATCCGCTCCTGGCAGCCCAACCCAACGGCCTGCCAGAGGCCTGAACTAGCGCAGTTCGAACCGGGACTCCATCAGGTAATCGGCCAGACCGCTCCCGATAGACACCCCTAGCTGGTCGACAATGCCCTGCAACGGAGATTTCCGGTGGCTATAATCCACCAGCTCTTCCTGACCTACAACCTGACGGGCAACGTGAGACGTACTGCCCAGCCCGTCGATCAGACCCAGCTCAAGCGCCTGCTCACCGCTCCAGACCAGGCCCGAGAACAGCTGTTCGTCAGCTGCGAGACGATCTCCACGCCCCTCCCGCACACTGTTAATGAACTGCCGATGGGTGGTTTCGAGCACTTCCTCCCAGAACGCCACATCTTCCTCCTTTTCGGGGGAAAAAGGATCGAGGAAGGCCTTATTCTCTCCCGCTGTGTAAAGGCGACGGTCAACGCCCAGCTTCTCCATCGCGCCGGTGAAGCCGAAGCCGCCGGCCACGACACCGATCGAACCGACCAGACTTGCTTTGTCGGCGTATATTTCGTCAGCGGCCGCCGCTATGTAATAGGCTCCGGACGCGCCCACGTCGGAAATGACCGCATACAGCTTTTTGTCCGGGTACTCTTCCTTCAAGCGCTGCATTTCATCGTACACATAGCCGGACTGGACCGGGCTGCCCCCGGGACTGTTCACCCGCATGATGACCGCCACAGAATTTTCGTCCTCAAAGGCCCGGCGCAAAGCGCCAACGATGTTGTCGGCGCTGGCCAGCTCATCCGCCGCAATTGTGCCACTCACATCAATCACCGCCGTGTGCTGTCCGGACGCTCCGTCCAGACCGCCTGTTCCTGGGAACTGGATGAGGAAAAAGAGCCCGAACAGGTAGGTAAATGTCAGCAGTTTGAAAAATATGCCCCAGCGCCGGCTCTTGCGCTGCTCTGATTGAAGCGACATCACCAGCTTTTCAATCAGCTTCCAGTCACGTGAGGACTCTGGCGGCATGGCCGGCGATTTGCGCCCTGACCGCGGCGTATCGCCCCGATTTACCGGCCGATCATCCCAGCCTGACTTTTGATCCGAATCCCATTCACTCATTAAAACGCCCCGCCAGTCGTAGTTTAAATGCCAAGAACGCCACGAAGCTCCGCCACGGAACCAACAATGGCATGCGGCTCGTAATGCCTGAGAACCTCCCGCTGATGCACACCCCACTCCACTCCGATCGAAGGCATACCAATTCGCTGCGCCATCTCAAGATCGTAACGGGTATCACCGATCATCACGGCCTGCTCCGGCCGGATTCGGTAAAAATCCAGAATTTCGGACAGCATTCGCGGATCGGGTTTTGAGCGGGTCTCGTCAGCACATCGGGTGGTATCAAAATGCGGTCCCAGACCACTGGACACCAGCGCACCCTCGAGGCCACGCCGGCTTTTACCGGTCGCAACAGAACAGCCACGGCCAGAGGTACGAAGGTCGGCAACAACATCGGCCATTCCGGCGAACACGTTTTGCGGCGTAGTGGTCTTGGTAAAGAAATAAGCCGAGTAACCCTCACGAATGCGGGTCATCTCCTCATGACTGATTCCGGGATAGAGCTTATGGAGCGCCTCGACCATACCGAGCCCGATAATATCGCGATAAGCCTCCCGCTCCAGCTCCGGGTAACCCAGATCAGTCGCCGCCTGGTGCAGGCTTTCGGCGATGTGTTCCACCGAATCAACCAAGGTGCCGTCCCAATCAAAAATAACTACTTGTATATCCATAAACCTTATCCTGAAAAATCTAAAGCCGGGCGCCCAGCTTGGAGATAACTTTTTCAAACGCCTCGTCATACGGAGCCTCGAGCGCCATCTGCTCGCCGGTTGATGGCAATGTGAATTCCAGCGCTCTGGCATGAAGCATCAGCCGTTCACCGCCGACCGCGCGAAAGGCTTTGAGGCTGACATCATCCATGTACTTGTCGTCACCCGCAATCGGATGGCCGGCCCAGACACTGTGAACGCGTATCTGATGAGTACGCCCGGTCACCGGGGATGCTTCAACCAGGCTGTAACCGCCGAACGATTTCAGACACCGGAAAAGTGTCAGCGACTCCTTGCCGGCCGGGTCAACCCTGACCCTGCGCTCACCGGACTTGAGCTCAAACCGCAGCAGAGGCTCTTTCACTCTGCCAACATCGTGGCTCCACTGTCCGGAAACAAGGGCGTGATAATGCTTTCGAATACGCTTGTGCCGCAACTCGTCCTGGAGGAATCTTAGTGCCGAACGCTTTTTCGCCACCATGATCAACCCGGATGTATCCCGGTCCAGACGATGCACAAGCTCCAGAAATTTTGCGTGCGGGCGGGCCGCGCGCAGCACTTCAATGAGGCCGAAATCCAGGCCGCTGCCACCGTGAACAGCAATGCCGGAAGGCTTGTTCACTACCAGCATCTGCTCGTTCTCGAAGATGATCGCTTGTTCCATCACCCCCTGCACCCGCATTCCCGGCACAACCTGAGCAGGCTTTTCCTTGCGGGTTACCGGTGGAATGCGTACCTCATCGCCGACTTTTAGCCTCGTGTCGGGCTTTACCCTACCTTTATTTACTCTGACTTCACCTTTCCGGATGAGGCGATACACGATGCTTCTGGGCAGATCCCGAATCTGCGCCATCAAAAAATTGTCGACCCGCTGACCCGCCGTATCCTCGTCAACTACGACTTTGCGAACACCCTGACGTATCTCCCCTTCCGGCCGGGATCGGCTCGCCGCTGCCTGATCGACTTCAGCGCTAGGGGGCCGGTGTGGCCCGGATGATCGTTTTTGTCTGGGTGACCGTGACATAACTGCCTTTTTGCTGAATGGCTCGCGGGATTGATGGGCCGGATTATTGCTGCTATATTCCGACGTGATCTGCCTTTTGTCTACGGCGTGGCCAGTTTGCCAGACGCCGGAGCGGCAGAAGTATACCGACACTATTAAAGAGTTTGAACGCCGGAAGCCCATTCATCATCGGGCACGGCGGCCAGAACTTTCCCGCCGGCTCCCGGTACCATGCCCCGAGGATTATTTTCCCTCAGGGCAAAACCCGAGCCGAACGGGAATTTGGAACCGTACGGAAAACCGTCGGGTGACATCGCGATAATCTTTGCCAGCACGTAGGGCCGGGCCGTCCAGCATACGAATACGACGTGAGACCCAAGGCACCAGCGTGAACCTGAAAACGGATAACATGCGTCTACAGACATCGACCACATTCGACCCTTCACTGCAGGTGTGCAGTCGAAATGTTGGCGGTAGACTCGGATTAACGGGGTACTGCCCCGCCAGTATCTGATTTGTCTGGCCGTCGGCCTGCTTCGTGACGAAGCCCCACGGCACGTATGTTCTGCTTCGCAGATGAACCCCCCGGTTTTCTGTCATCATATAACGACAGGAACCTCTCCTTTCCCATGAAAAGAATGCTGATAAATGCAACTCATCCCGAAGAGTTGCGCGTAGCTCTGGTCGACGGACAACGACTGTTTGATCTGGACATCGAATCCAGCTCTCGCGAACAGAAAAAAGCCAACATCTATAAAGGCCGAATCACTCGCGTAGAACCCAGCCTTGAAGCCGCGTTTGTTGATTTTGGCGCTGACCGCCACGGTTTTCTGCCATTGAAGGAAATCTCCAAGGAGTATTTCAAGAAGTCGCCGGGGCAGATCGAAGGCAAAGTAAACATCAAAGAAGTGATTGCCGAAGGCCAGGAAGTGATTGTCCAGGTGGACAAGGAAGAGCGCGGGAACAAAGGCGCCGCTCTGACAACCTTCATCTCTCTGGCTGGCCGGTACCTGGTATTGATGCCCAATAACCCGCGAGCTGGCGGTATTTCCCGTCGCATCGAAGGTGAAGAGCGCGCCCAACTCAAGGAAGCAATGAATGACGTGCAGATTCCCAAATCCATGGGAATTATTGTGCGCACAGCCGGCATTGGTCGCTCTACTGAAGAGCTCCAGTGGGATCTGGATTACCTTGTGCAATTCTGGGAAGCCATCTCACAAGCAGCCGGAGAACGCAAAGCGCCCTTCCTGATCCACCAGGAAAGCAACGTTATCATCCGCGCCGTTCGTGATTACTTGCGTCAGGACATCGGCGAAGTTCTGATCGACTCCGACACTGTCTATGAAGACGTGCTCAACTTCGTTCGCGCCGTCATGCCCAGCTTCGAGAACAAGATCAAGCTGTACAAGGACGAAATTCCCCTGTTCAGCCGCTATCAGATTGAGGCCCAGATCGAAACGGCCTTCCAGCGCGAAGTAAAATTGCCCTCCGGTGGCTCAATCGTCATTGACCCAACCGAAGCCCTTGTTTCGATCGACATCAACTCCTCAAGGGCCACCAAAGGCCAGGACATCGAGGAAACTGCCCGTCAAACCAACCTTGAAGCGGCGGAAGAAATTGCGCGTCAGCTCCGTCTCAGGGACATGGGTGGCCTGATTGTCATCGATTTTATCGACATGACCCCCGCCAAACATCAGCGAGAAGTCGAGCAGAAAGTACGTGAAGCACTGGAAATCGACCGCGCGCGGGTTCAGGTTGGCAAGATTTCCCGCTTCGGTCTTCTCGAAATGTCCCGTCAGCGATTGCGCCCCTCACTGGGCGAAACTCGCAGCGAAGTCTGCCCTCGCTGTGAAGGACAGGGCACCATTCGGGGCATCGAATCATTGGCGCTTAGCATCATGCGCCTGATTTTCGAGGAATCCTCCAAAGAAAAAACCGGAGAAGTCCGCGCCATCGTACCCGTAGCCGTTGCCACTTTTCTGTTGAACGAGAAGCGCAAACAGCTCGCCGATATCGAAGCACGCCAGGAAGTTCAGGTTGTCATCGTTCCTGCGCCGCACATGGAAACGCCGCACTTTGAAATTGTTCGCATGCGTGACGACGAATCCGGTGCCGAGCACGTTTCAAGCTATCAGGTTGCCCAGGAATACAACGAGCGCGAAGAAGAAATTTTTGAGGCTCCTGTAACGCCACCGCCCGCACGCGAGCAGGCAGCAGTCAGAGCAATCCGCCCGGCACCTGCCTCGACACCGGCCGCACCGACGCCCGAGGTCAAAGCTGAGGATACTGCGAAGGAAGCAACCGAGAGCCTGTTCAGCAGAATGGGCCGTAAGATTGCGGACTTCTTCAGTGGCGAGGAGATTATTGGCGAGCCCGAACCACGCCAGCGGACGAGCGAACGCCCGAGCAGTGATGACCGCCGCGGCCAGGACCGCCAGGAACGCAGGAAGTCCCGGGTCGCCCGGGACAGCAATGGCTCTGACGACTCGAACCGCAGTGGAAACGAGCGCCGCCAGGGCGGACAGGGCCAGGCCCGCAGCGACGAAAATCGAGGCCGGAACCGGGGCGGAAATCGCAATCGCAACCGCAACACCGACACGGCGGACAACGACCAAAAGCAGTCACCAAGCGCTGATCAGGCGAAGGATGCCGGTAAAGACGGCAACCGGAAAGACGGCCAGTCTCCCAACCGCGGTCGCGGCAGATCCCAAAACCGCGAACAGAAAGAGACGGACGATACGGCACAGCCCAAGATCGATGACAAGCCACAAACGGACGCACAAACCTCCGAGAGTAGTGATACTCCTCAGGACAAAAGCGCGGCAAGTCAGGAAAAGGCAGGTTCGGGTGAAAAACGTCGCAGACCACGACGGAACCGCAGCCGTGACGGTTCGGCTACCGACACCCCAACGTCAACGCCTGCTGAGCGTAAAACCGCCCGCAGCGAGCACCACCAGAAAGACACCCAGCCGGAAGATGGCGTGGCAGCAGCGGCTTCGCCAGAAACCGCAGCAGTGCAATCTGATGCAGTGCCTGATGCAGTGCCTGAGCCAAAGCCAGAGACCATCGAAAGGCCGGAGCCAGCACCAGGGCCCGTAGCTCAGGAAGCAGCCGAGCCTGCCCACAAGCCGGTCCAGAAGCGGGTGAAAGCGTCGGACATTCTGCCCGAGGCGACGCCGTCTCCTGAAGAGCCCGAAGTTGACAATGAAGCGCCTGCAATTGACGTGGAACCTGCTGCGGATTTCGCGCCCTCAGCGGAAACTACCCCGTCGACGCCTCCTGGTGACAGCGGACCTTCGGAAGCCATAGAAAGCCAGCCCGAGCCCGAGCCAACCCCTGCAGAGCGTCGGCCCTCACGGCCTCGCAGGACATCTGCCCGCAAAACAGCGGAGCATAAAGCCGACCAACCTTTAGCAGAAGAGGATGCAGCGAAACCGCAGGAGCCTCTGCAAACGGAGCAGCCAGAAGCACAATCTGAGCTCGAAGAGGTAACCGCTGCCCCTGAGGAAGCGCCAAAACCGGTAGTCGGGACGCCTGCCGTCGAAGAGGCTGCACAGCCGGAACCCGAGCCAGAGCCAGCGCCTGAGCAACCTCAGGTCGAGACGGAGGCGAGACCGGCCGAAGCCGAGCCAGAGCGGCCACAGGAAGTGCAAGCAGAAACTCAGCCAGCACAGGTGCCACCGGAGCAAGAAGATACACCGGTGACGCCCGGCCGCGCCTACAACGACCCACGAGAAGTCCGTAAACGTCGTCGCGAGGCCGAAGCAGCCCAAAAAACCGAGGGGAGCAACTAAGTAATGCTCTCTAACGCGGACATAGAAGCGCTTGAAGACATCCTGTTCGCCGAACCTTGGGGTGACGAGGCCGTTGATTTCTTCGGCTTGCACGGCATTGTCTGTGCGAGCGTGATCGGACCGGTTGCTTTGGATGTGAACGAGCTGTTTGCGTTGGCAACGGGAACCGAGCAGCCAACCCCGGATAAGACGCCGGCGGTGTTCACCTCAATAGTGGAACGGCTCTCCCGTGAAATGGCCCATGAACTGGATATGGGCCAGACCCTGGAACTTCCGGAACCGGAAGACGGCGACCCGATGAACGCACTGGAAAACTGGTGCGCGGGTTTCGTCGATACCTTTCTGGAGCACGAGGATGTCTGGTTGGAGGTCGATGAGAAAGAGGCCGCGGACCTGCTCGTTCCAATGCTGACCCTATCCGGGCTGTTCGAGGACGAGGATTTTCAGAAAGTCCGGAACGACGAGACATTGGCGGGTCAAATGGCCGACGCCATTCCCGATTCGCTGACAGACCTGTACCTGCTGTTTCACGCTCCGGAGTAACCCGCCTGTCCGAGAGGCGTTTTAAAATGATGCCAGACCGGTTCTATACCGTCTGGCATTTTTGCTATCCGGCCAAGCTCGCACCAGGGAGCGCCCGGAAAGTGAAAATCACTGCCCTGTGATCCCAGTAATTTTTCCCTGCGACACAACTCTGCAAGAAACCCGAGGTCGCCACTCGACTGGCCTGAAGTCGGAACTTCCATCGCCCTGCCCCCGGCACGCCTGAAATCCGCCACAAGGGCGCGCAGTTTGGTGGCGGTCAATCGGTACTTCCTGGGGTGCGCAAGCACAGCAACCCCTCCTGCCTCTACAATCCAGTGCACAACCTCTTCCAGCTCGGGCCAGAACGCCTTTACGTCACCGGGCTTACCTGCCCCCAGGTGTCGCTTAAAGGCCTGCGCCGGATCTTTCACAACGCCCTCGTCGACCAACACTCTTGCGAAATGGGGACGGCCGGGCACATCGCCTCCCGCGTGTGCCGTCGCTTTATCCAGCAGATCATCAATGCGGGTATTACTCAATTTATCGGAGATGGCCCTGGCCCTGGCCCAACGATTGGCGTTCTGGCGCTCAAGTGCGGCCTGAAAAGCTGAATTGTCCAGGTCGAAGTCGAGGCCGACAATGTGGATGGTCTGGCTGCGCCACACGCAGGAAAGCTCTGTTCCGCTGATCATCGACAACCCAATGGCTTCGGCCTTGGCGGTCGCCCGCGCAAACCCGGCCACCGTGTCATGGTCCGTCAGCGCCAGGTGCGTCACGCCCTTTTCTACCGCACGGCTGACCAGATCCTCTGGCGACAGCGCCCCGTCCGAGGCCGTGCTGTGGCAGTGCAGATCGATGCAGAAACTGGATTCTTGGGTTATAGTCACGAAACTTCCGATAGTCGGCGAATAATGTACCAATTGTACCAGTCACCAGTGACCCAAACGAATCCAGTGACCCAAACGAATAATGGACGGAGACCCCATGTACTACGCGATCATTAGTGAGGATGTTGAAGACAGCCTGCCTTTGAGGACACGGGCACGTCCGGCTCATATCGACAGGCTCAATCAGCTCAAGAATGAGGGCCGGCTATTGGTTGCCGGACCCCACCCTGCCCTGGACACCCCGGAACCCGGAGACGCAGGATTCACCGGCAGCCTGGTAATCGCCGAGTTTGATTCGCTGGAAGCGGCCCGCTCATGGGCGGACGCGGACCCCTATGTTGAGGCAGGCGTTTACCGTCAGGTGACAGTTAAGCCGTTCAAAGCCGTTCTGCCCTGAAGCCAGAACAGACATTGACCTGTATGAGGGTTTTGTAATGAAACCCTCCTTGTACGGGCAACCAATTATGACAGAATTGCCGGTTGAAACACTGTCTCAGGGAATATAACCAGTGCCATCTTTCAAATCATTATTTTGCTGCCTACTACTTGCCGTCACCGCTTCTTCAGCCCTGGCTGAAACGGTTTATGTGGACGATACGCTTTATGCACCGATTCGCAGCGGCGAGGGTACGCAATACCGCATTCTTCACTCGGGCGTTCGCAGTGGCACACCGCTGGAACTGATTGAGCGATCCGAATCGGGCTACAGCCGGGTCAGAACGCCCGACGGCATCGAAGGCTGGATGATCACACGCTATCTGACCGAAACCCCCATTGCTCGTGAGCGCCTGGAAAGCACAAACCGTCAGCTCACGCAGTCCAGGGAAACGGTGTCCAGTCTGAGAAGCGAGCTGGCAACGGTCACCGAAGAGCGAGACACCCTGCTCAACTCGGAAGGCAATCTGGAAGCACGAGCGGGGCGACTGAGCCAGGAGTTGCAGGAAATAAAAACCGTGGCGGCCGATGCCCTGAATCTCAACCAACGCAATGAAGAGTTGCGAAACGAAAACCAGAAAATTCGCAACGAACTGGAAGTGCTCGCCGCTGAGAAAGAGCGACTGGAAGCAAATACGGATTCCGACTTCATGTTGATTGGGGCAGGCCTTGTGCTGCTAGGCATCATTCTTGCGCTCATTGTTCCAGCCCTGAAACCAACCCGAAAAACAGATAACTGGGCCTGATCAAACCCCATATATTGTGCTCGAATTCAAATTTCGCACTAAATACGAGGTTTTTCCGGCTTTTTATTCCGATGAATTCTTTGACGACATCGCCCGGACGCTTTATAAATAATAAAACAACAAACGGGAGATTCAGTGATGTCGATGACAATGAAGGACTATTCAGAGAAGCGCGACTTCCATCGAATGAGGATGAATTCCGAGATAGAGCTGACCGACAGCAACGGGGTTTCCCTCGCCGGTGTATGCCGCGACTTGAGCGGTACCGGAATGCAGCTTTTTGTTGAACGGGCGTTCGCCGAAGGTGACGAGATCCATGCATTGCTGCCCTCAAGCAGCGACCAGTTTCCACCTTTCGAAACCGCTTGCCGTGTTCTCAGATGCGAACCCGAATCCAATGGCTATCTGTTAGGCGTTGAGATCACTCAGGTCAAGCGCTAATCCCAAGATACCAGACAGGCACTGCGGTCGGACGAGGCGATCGCCCCGACCGCAGCGTGGAGTTCAGCGGGTCTTGAGGGCTTTATCGGACACAACAATGCCATTGTTGTCGGCGTAGACATAGTGTCCAGGGTAGAAGGTCACACCGCCGAACGTCACTGGCACGTTCAACTGGCCGACACCGTGCTTTTCCGTCTTTCTTGGATGGCTTCCCAGGGCCTGAACTCCCAATTCGGTTTTACCAATCACATCCACATCACGAATGCAGCCATAAATCACCAGGCCGGCCCAACCGTTACTGGTGGCTGTTTCCGCCAGCATGTCGCCCAGTAATGCAGCGCGCTTTGACCCACCGCCGTCAACAACCATGACCTTACCGTGGCCAGGCAGCGCAACTTGCTCCTTGACCACAGAATTATCTTCAAAACATTTTACCGTGACAATTTCGCCGCCGAAATTATCGACGCCGCCGAAGTTCCGGAACCCGGGCTCAACGGCGAGAATTTCAGGATAATCGTCACATAAATCCGGAGTCACGATCGGCATTTTTGCGCTCTCCTCTTGATCAGGGAATCAGTCAATTTTCTCGTCGGCCAGGAAAAACCAGGTGTCCAGCACCGAGTCCGGATTGAGGGACACCGTGTCAATGCCCTGATCCATCAGCCATTTTGCGAGGTCTGGATGATCAGACGGTCCCTGGCCACAGATGCCAATGTATTTGTTGGCTTTCTTGCACGCCTGGATGGCGCTGGAAAGCAGCGCTTTGACGGCGTCATTCCGCTCGTCAAACAAGTGGGCAATAATGCCGGAATCCCGATCAAGGCCAAGAGTAAGCTGGGTCAGATCGTTCGAACCGATGGAGAAGCCATCAAAATGTTCAAGAAACTGCTCAGCCAGTATGGCGTTCGCCGGCAGTTCGCACATCATGATCACCCGCAAGCCGTTTTCGCCGCGTTTCAGGCCGTTTTCAGCCAGCAGGTCCACAACCTGTGCCGCCTCGCCCACGGTACGCACGAACGGCACCATAATCTCGACGTTGGTCAACCCCATATCGTTACGGACCTTTTTCATGGCCCTGCATTCCAGTTCAAAGCAGTCACGGAAAGTTTCAGAAATGTAGCGCGACGCGCCGCGGAACCCCAGCATCGGGTTCTCTTCGTCCGGCTCGTAAAGCGTGCCGCCAATCAGATTGGCGTATTCCTTCGATTTGAAATCAGAAAGCCGAACAATGACCTTTTTGGGCCAGAAGGCCGCTGCCAGGGTCGAGATGCCCTCAACCAGTTTGTCCACGTAGAAATCAACCGGTGAGCTGTAACCCGCAATACGCTTTTCGACGGTCTGGCGGATATCCCTTGGCAGACCGTCAAAGTTCAGCAGTGCTTTGGGGTGAACGCCAATCATGCGGTTGATAATAAACTCAAGCCGGGCAAGGCCGACACCCTCATTCGGGAGTGCCTGAAAATCAAACGCGCGATCGGGATTGCCCACGTTCATCATAATCTTGAACGGAATCGCGGGCATGGAGTCGACTGTATTTTCTTTCAGCTCGAAATCCAGGCTGCCTTCGTAGATCAGGCCGGTATCGCCTTCAGCACAGGACACCGTCACTGCCTGTTCTTCTTTCAACACCTCGGTAGCATCTCCACAACCCACCACAGCCGGGATACCAAGCTCACGGGCGATGATGGCAGCGTGGCAGGTACGCCCGCCGCGGTCGGTCACAATGGCCGACGCCCGTTTCATGACCGGCTCCCAGTCCGGATCGGTCATGTCTGTCACCAGGACGTCGCCGGCCTGAACACGGTCCATTTCTTTGACACTGTTAATAATCTTGACCGGGCCGCTGCCGATTTTATGGCCAATGCTTCGTCCCTCTACCAGGATTTTTCCGGTTTCTTTCAGCAGGTACCGCTCCATTACATTGGCGTTGGAACGGCTTTTCACGGTCTCAGGGCGCGCCTGGACAATATAAATCCGGCCGTCGTCACCGTCTTTTGCCCACTCGATATCCATCGGGCCTTGATAGTGCTTTTCGATGATCATGGCCTGTCGAGCCAGCTCCTCAACTTCCGCGTCGGTGACACAGAACCGGTTACGCTCTTCCTGATCCACTTTGACGGTTTCGACGAACTGCTCCGATGAAGGGTCCGTGTGATACACCATTTTGATGGCTTTACTGCCCAGGTTACGACGCAAAACGGCCGGTCGCCCGGCCTCCAGCGTCGGTTTATGCACGTAAAACTCATCTGGGTTCACTGCCCCCTGCACGACTGTTTCACCGAGGCCATAAGAACCGGTCACAAAAACCACATCCCGGAAGCCAGACTCTGTGTCCAGAGTAAACATGACGCCGGACGATGCCGTCTCGCTGCGCACCATTTTCTGAATACCGGCCGACAGGGCTACCTGTTTATGGTCAAAGCCGTGATGGACCCGGTAAGAAATGGCACGGTCGTTAAACAGGGAGGCGAACACTTCTTTCACGGAGGTGCGTACCTGCTCCAGACCAACCACGTTGAGAAAGGTTTCCTGCTGGCCTGCAAACGAGGCGTCCGGCAAATCTTCCGCCGTGGCAGAGGAACGCACAGCAACGGCCATATTGTCATTACCTGCGCGCAAGGCCGCATAGGCATCTGCCAGGGGTTTCTCCAGCGCTTCCGGGAACGGCATATCCAGGATCCACTCACGAATCTGTAAGCCTATCCGCGCCAGCTCGTTGACATCGTTGACATCAAGCTCGTCCAGCGCATTATCAATTTTTTCCCGCAGGCCGTCTTTGGCCAGAAACTCCCGGTAAGCGTGCGCTGTTGTCGCAAAACCACCCGGCACGGTCACACCGGCATTGGCAAGATTACTGATCATTTCGCCGAGCGAGGCGTTTTTCCCACCGACTCGATCCACGTCAGACATTCCCAGGTGATCAAACCAGATAATGTAATCTTCCAAAGCAGGTCTCCCTTGATTCATTGCATTACGGGCTATCGAACTCGGCGTGTATGATACTGTAACCTGTGGAAATTACCTAGGGAACCCGCCAAATACGGAGTCAGCTGACACATCATGAAACGCACTGCTTTTTTTATATCTGACGGTACCGGCCTGACGGCCGAGGCCCTGGGACATAGCCTGCTCGCCCAGTTCGAAAAAATCGACTTTGAACGAATTACAGTGCCCTACATCGATGATACCGACAAGGCCAGGGAAATGGTCAAGCGCATCAATCAGGCGGAAGAAACGGACGGCGCCCGCCCCCTTGTGTTCGATACCATCGTAAACGGTGATATCCGGGACGTCATTGCCGGAGCCAACGGCTTTATGGTGGACATCTTCGGCACCTTCCTCAGCCCCCTCGAACAGGAACTCCAGTCATCTTCATCGTACAGCGTGGGCAAATCCCACGCGATCAGCAACGGCAGCCGGTATGAGGAACGAATCAATGCGGTCAATTTTGCTTTGGACAATGATGATGGCGCTCGAATCCGCCACTATGATGAGGCGGATCTGATTCTGGTGGGGGCATCAAGAAGCGGAAAAACGCCAACCTGCCTTTATCTCGCCCTGCAATACGGCGTCAAGGCGGCCAACTACCCAATCACCGAGGAAGACCTGGATGACCAGCATATCCCCGGGGCCTTAAAGCCGTACAAGCAGAAACTTTTCGGGCTGACAATCGACCCGGAACGGCTTGCAACCATCCGGAACGAACGAAAACCAAACTCCCGATATTCCTCGCTCAAGCAGTGTATGCACGAGATTGAGGAAATCGAGTTGATTTACCGACGCGAGCGTATTCCCTATTTAAACACCACAGCCTATTCCGTGGAGGAAATCTCCACCCGCATCATGGTCACGGCGGGTCTGAAGCGGAACCGTTAGGGGTTCCGCCAAAGCTAATCACAGCTCCTGGACGTCGAGCCCCAGATTTTCTACCAGCTTGCGATTTTCGTGGCTGGTAATCACCGCTGTGCTGGCGCTGTCTGCTTTCAGCCAGGTCTCTGCAACCCGTTTCATGTCATCTATAGTCACCGCCAGAACCCGCTCACGGAATCGTGAGCGTTGCTCTGGTGTACGACCAAACAACCGGTTATTAAACGCGTGCCTCGCAGCCCCTGCCGGTGATCGTGGCCGGTCGAGCTGGCCGATCACACCCAGAATTGATTCCTCCAGGTCCTGCGCATCGTGATCTTGCTCTTTCAGCCAACGCAGGGACTCGTCGAAATCGTCCAGCGTTTCGCTCAACCGGGGATCCCGGTAAGAAAAGAACCGGAAGGTACCGTTAACACTATCCTGGCCTGCTCCACCGCCGTAGGCACCCCCTTTCTCACGAATGGCGCGGTGCAGAAAGCCGTTACGAAGGAAGCCCCCAAGCACGGTCAGAGCGGCCGCATCGGGATGATCCACCGCCACAGTCGGAAACGCCCTGGCGCAGAAGTTAACCTGAGTTGAGGTCAGCCAGGCCTGACGGACCTGATACGGACTCTTCGCGAGTTCCCAGTCGTCTCCCTTCTGGGCGGCCGTGTCGCCCCAGAGCCCTTTTACCTCATCCAGCATGGGCTGAAGCTGTTCATCCTCGCCGACCAGCAGGAACTGTCGTGGCTGCTGCTGAATCCTGCGATGCAGGCTGACCAAACGATCACAAAAAGCCGCCAGATCTGCCGGATCGTCCAGAGATTTGTCCAGGGACTTGGAGCCGCGAATAGCTTCCAGCCCGCCCAGGCGGAATGACAGCCAGGCACCCGGACTGATCCCCTGGGACGCCGCACCCATAGCCAGCCCGTGGCCACTACCGGTAACAGCCTGTTCCCGGCGGGCGCGAATCTGTGCCACCAGTTCCCGGATGCGCCCGTGTTCGTCAAATCGCGCACCACTGAAAACGTCACCCAACAATCTGGTTAACAGGCCGCGGTTGCGAGCAAGCGCCTTGCCGTTAAAGGTCATGTAACCGCTCAGGTTGTGGACGTTATCAATGCGGCCTTTGGCCGAAAAAGACACGCCAACGCCACCGGATTCGGCAGAAATCCGGTCCTGCATTTGCAGATAGTCAAGGTCGCCACAGCCAACTTCCGATATCAACGTGGTGTAATAGGGCAGCAGAGCCAGTTCGTCTTCGGAAAGATTCGGCACCGGCACCACTATCTGCTCATACACAAGACCATTGGTGCCTCTGGCATAAAGCCAGGCGCCTGCATCTCCGTCGTATCGGCCCTCAGGCTCCGGCAACTGCAGCGGCACATCGGTCAGGTCTACTTTGGGCAAAATGGAATCGTCATCTTTTCGGGTCTGGCGAGATTCCAACGCCCGGGCCCGTTCGATGATCTCCTGAACCTCCTGCTCGGTGAGAGCAGCTTTTCGTTTGGCCAGCGCCTCGCGAATAGCGTCCTGGCGGCGGGCGTCAAGCTTCTGGTCCGGACGAAGGGTCAGAGTCACCCGGTGCGGATTTCCAAGCAGTTTGCGGCGAATCAGATCCGGCACATAGTCCGGATTGCGGATTTTCTCTCGCATGGAATTCAACACCGGCTCCAAATCCAGAAGCTCTACCGGATCTCCACCATGAACCATCGGCGAAATCGCACTCATGATCAACTGCAGACCGTAGGGAAACTGATCACCGGCGATTTCACGCTGATGCAGTTCCAGCTGGTGCAAAATCGCTTCCAGCCGATCTTCACTGACGCCATCTTTCACAACGCTCGCCAGCGTCTCCTCAATAAGCGCTTCCAGAGCGCCCTGCTGCTCCGGCTCGGTGCCTTCAATACCGCAGACGAACGTCATTTCCCGGTTTGAATCCTCAATACCGCACATCGGCGATGGCGCATGACCGATATCGGTCGTTTCCAGTGCCCGCATCAGCGGGGAGGCACTGTTTTCCAACAGAACGCTGGCCAGCAACTGCCCTTCCAGGTTTTCCTGAAGATCAAAACTGTGCCCCAGCAGCCAGCCGACAACAATGTGCGTCTTGTTGGCGGTCTCTTCCTGCTCGCTGATGGCGTAGCCCTGCTCCACACGAACCGGCGAAAACAGGCGCTTTTCGTCGTGAACCGGAAGGTCAATATCCAGGCGATCAAACCGTTTAAGCGCCAGCTCTTCAAACCGCTCGTGGTGCTCGTGGGCCGGTATGTTGCCGTATGTGGCAAAGGTCGCATTGCTGGGATGATAGTGATGCCGATAAAAACTCAGCAGATCTTCATAACTCAGATCCACAATCTCGTCAGGCTCGCCGCCGCTATTGTAGTGATAGGTGGTGGTCGGAAACAGGTGACTGGACAGGTTCTGCCACAACTGCGACGTTGGCGAACTCATGGCGCCCTTCATTTCGTTGTAGACCACACCGCGGTAGACCAGATCTGTTGACGGATCTTCCGGCGTGTCGAATTCCAGTCGGTGACCTTCCTGGGCAAAATCAAGCGGGTCCAGAGAGGAGAAAAATACCGAGTCCAGGTACACCGTCAGAAGATTGTCGAAATCTTTGCGATTCATACTGGCAAATGGGTAGGCCGTCCAGTCGCTGCTGGTGAACGCGTTCATGAAGGTATTCAGCGATCGGCGAATCATCATGAAAAACGGGTCGCGGACCGGAAACCGCTCGCTGCCGCACAGAGCAGTGTGCTCAAGAATATGTGCAACCCCGGTGGAGTCCATAGGGAAAGTGCGCAGTGCAACAAAGAACACGTTCTCATCGTTGTCTGCTGCAAGGTGTAAATGGCGGGCGCCGGTCTTTTTGTGGCGATATTCCTCAACCGTCACGTTCAGCGTGTCGATCCGGTGGCTTCGGAGTTGCTCAAAGGCCGGGTGGACCTTATTCTCAATGCTCCCCATAACTGCAGCCATGTAATACTGTCCTGTCTTTCGTGGAAAAGGATTTGTAGAGTAACACGTAGTCTTAATTATCATGCACAAACGCAAAGCAACAGGGTAGTGCAATATCCCATGTCAATTTTTACGCCAGAGGACTCATCCGGATCAGCGTCGGCGGCCCCGAAATCGCCTTCTGCAGGCGGCCCTCACAAAACCCTGCAGGCGCCGGACGTTGCCATTTATTGGGCCGAGAGGCGGCGCTATCTGGAACAGATCCGCAGAGTTCCGGAAGTACGCCAGCGCTTTTGGCGAGCCATCGGCATTTACCTTTTGCGCCGTGTGCTCTGGTCGTTCGGATTCTTTCCGGTATTTATGGCCTTCTGGCTGCCGTTTGTTCTTTCGAGCTTCAACCCGGTGGTCATGGCAGCCGACCTTATCCCCCTACTGCAAAGCTTCGTGCAAGCAAACCCGGAAGAGCAGGCCACTACCTTAAGCACGGTGGCAATTGCCTGGGCATCTATCGGCTTCTTTTTCCTGGTCTTTGATTTTGTATTAACACCGTTTAAATCGCCCTACGAGTATGAAGCCGACGTTTACATGCGGTCATGGGAGCAGCTCAACCATGACCAGCTTCCGGACAAGATTTAATCGGCGCCGCATTATCCAGGATTTTAGACAGCTTTTATTATCCGGGACATGCCTAGAAAATTTTTGAAGCCTGGCGTTCGGGCACTTCGCAAGCCGGAAGATACCACCTCGGATTTTTGTTAGAATCTCCGCACTATTTATTCTTTCGTCGTGGATCTGTTCAATGAATCACCTTTTTGTCGACAATCTTACCGTGATTGATTTCGCCTACCTTGATCCGTCACGGGGGCTGGTCGGTGAAAGCTGGATTGCCGACGTCGTCCTCGGTGGTGAGCTGGACGATCAGGGCATGGTCTTCGACTTCAGTAACGTCAAACGCACCATCAAACGTGTAATCGACGAGCGGGTTGATCACCGGCTTGTGGTTCCCAGCGGGTACGCGGGTTTGCAACGGCATGAAGACGATCCCCAGGCGTTCTCTTGGGTCCTGACTGACGGCACCACCCTTACCCACCGCTCACCCGACGAAGCCGTTGTGTTGCTGGACACAGCGCGGGTTCTGCCCTCGGCCGTCTCCGCATTACTGCAGCGGGAACTTCGGGCGGTTTTGCCGGGCAACGTTACCGATATTCAGGTTTATCTGCGGGAAGATGAAATCGAAGGCGCCTATTATCACTACGTTCATGGGCTGAAAAAGCACCTGGGCAACTGTCAGCGCATTGCCCATGGCCACCGCTCGCCTATTCGCATCGACCGCAACGGTCACCGGGAGCGGGACCTGGAGCGGGACTGGGCAAAACTCTGGGAAGACATCTATGTAGGGTCCGAAGAGGACGTGACAAGGCGCTGGGTTGCCGACGATGGCACCGCCTACGTCCACTTTGAGTACGAGGCCAATCAGGGAGAGTTCTCTCTAACTTTGCCCGAAAAACGGGTCTACATGCTGCACTCGGACACGACGGTGGAGCTTATTGCGGCACACATTGCTGACCAACTGAAAGCCCGTTTTCCGGGTGACGGCATTCTGGTAAAAGCCTACGAAGGCGTTGGCAAAGGGTCGATTGCACAAAGGGTTTGACCAGGCTGACTCCTCCTTGAAAACAGACACAAAAAAACCGCCCCGAAGGCGGTTTTTTTGATGGCTAACCGGTGGACTAAACCGATAAGCCTCAGCCAAAGTGACTGAATATGGCGTCCCCTAGGGGGTTCGAACCCCTGTTGCCGCCGTGAAAGGGCGGAGTCCTAGGCCACTAGACGAAGGGGACTAGAAATCATGGTGGAGCCAGGCGGGATCGAACCGCCGACCTCAACACTGCCAGTGTTGCGCTCTCCCAGCTGAGCTATGGCCCCACAACGGATGCGTATACTAAGGATCGCCGCATAGCAGGTCAACCTTTTCCACGGGATTTTTTCAGATTATTCCGCCACCAATGCCAGGTACTCTTTTTCAACCCGCTTCGTATCTTTTTTCGAGAAACCTCCCATTACTTCAAGCGCATGACGAAGGCGTGAACGGGTCATATCAGGACCTAACATAGCCATCGAATCCATCACCGACCAGGAGTTGGGCGTTCCGGCAATGGCAACGAAGACCGAGAACATGAAGTCGCCCATTTTCAGGTCCATGGCTTTGGCCAGAGTTTTGATGTCCACAAAAATCCTGTCCTTGCTCCAATGCCGCTGGGCTTCCAGTTTCCAGAGAGTGAACTGAAGCACTCGCTTTATCTGTCCTTCTTCCAGCTTATTATGGGCAAAGTCTTCCGGCTTCAGGTTGAGCAGGCCGGAGAACATGAACGACGACATGGGCGCGACATCACTGAAAACTTCCGCACGGCCTTTGATGTGCGGCACCAGGTCTTTGAGTGCCTGCTCATTGAACCACCAGTGGCGCATGCGCTCGATGAACTGCTCGTCGCTGAGCTCATCGCGGATCCACTGACCGTTAAGCCAGCGCAGTTTTTCCACGTCAAACACGGGCCCGCCCAGCGATACGCGCTGGATATCAAAGTTCGCAATCATCTCATCCAGAGTGAACTTTTCCCGCTCATCGGGCATGGACCAGCCCATGCGGCCCAGATAGTTGGTCACCGCCTCGGGAAGAAACCCCATACGCTCATAAAAATTGATGCTGGTCGGATTCTTGCGCTTGGACAACTTGCTCTTGTCGGGGTTGCGCAGCAGCGGCAGGTGACAAAGTACCGGCATGTCCCAGCCAAAGTACTCGTACAAAAGCTGATGCTTGGGTGCCGAGTTGATCCACTCTTCGCCGCGCAGAACGTGGGTGATTTTCATTTCATGATCATCCACCACGTTGGCCAGGTGGTAAGTCGGCATACCGTCAGACTTCAACAGAATCTGACAATCCACCTGCGCCCAATCAATTTCGATAGTGCCGCGCAGCATGTCGTCTATCTCGCAAACGCCGTGATCCGGTACTTTCATACGGATCACGTGGGGGTCGCCTGCTTCAAGCCGGCGGTTCACTTCCTCTGGCGACAGCTCCAGATCTCCCTTTATGCCCGGATTCTGTCCCTGGGCCTTGCGCTCTTCCCGGATGGCGTCCAGCTCTTCCGGCGTGCGGAAGCAATAAAAGGCATGGCCATTGGTGACCAGATCTTCCGCGTACTGCCGGTAGGAATCTTTGCGTTCTGACTGGCGATAAGGTCCGCAGGGTCCGCCCACATCGGGGCCTTCGTCCCACTCAAGACCCAGCCAGCGAAGCGCGCTCAAAATATCTTCTTCCGACTCATCGGTGCTGCGCGCCTGGTCGGTGTCTTCAATTCGCAGAATAAACTGGCCACCGTGCTGTCGGGCGAAACACAGGTTGAACAGAGCAACGAATGCCGTGCCAACGTGAGGGTCACCGGTCGGTGAAGGTGCAATTCGGGTGCGTACAGTCATTTGGGCATCCTGATAGTGTGCGCCGGACAAAATTTCTGTCTGAGAAAGTCGATATCTGAGACAGGCAATACATTAAGAGCGTCGCATTATAACGACCACCGAGTGAATTCGCATGAGGTCCAATCAACCGGCTTTAATCGGAGTAAAAAATGTAATATTATAACGTTCTAAATTTTCAAGGAATTCCCACCATGAGTCGTCTGCGCTTCCCCCAGTGTTTGCTCAAAGCCACCGCACTGGCACTGGCTTTTTTGCCCGCGAGCGTCATCGCCGCGCCAAACATCGTGGTTTCTCTCAAACCACTGGAATTACTGGTTCGAGCCGTTGCTACCGAAGACACCGCTGTCACGACTCTGGTGGGACCCGGCTCCAACCCACACAATTATTCCATGAAACCGTCTCAACGCCGGGCGTTAAGCGAGGCCGATGCGATATTTTGGGTCGGGCCGGAAATGGAGACCTTTTTAACCCGACTGTTGAACGGCGATGAATTCCAGCCCCGCTCTCACGCCTTCCTGCCCGGTGACACGAGGGACGGGCACAACGAAAGCGAGGAAGCTCATCCTGACCAGAGCCATAGCCATGATCATCACGACCATAGTGCCGGCGAAGATGGCGCAGACGACCCCCATATCTGGCTAGACCCGGAAAGTTCTCTGGAAATGGCCCGCGACATTCACGCCGTACTGGCCGCCCTTCCGGACGCTGACAAGGCAACCCTGGACGCCAACCTGAAGCGGTTTGAACAGTCCATTGCAGACGTCGAAAAGGAAATCAATCAGCAACTGGAACCCGCCAGGGCGCTATCGCTTTTTACCTATCACAATGCCTTCACCCATTTTGCCGCGCATTATAACCTGCCCCTTGCCGGCGTGCTGACCCTGAATCCAGAGCTGTCTCCCGGCGCGCGTCACATTGCCGAAGTACAGGACCGTCTGGGCAACGCCACTCGCCCCTGCCTGATGACGGAACGTCCGTTCAACAAGGAAAGCTGGGCCCCCATCATCGGAGATATTGCCGTCAGCTTTACCGACTGGGACCCACTGGCATCGGACATCAAAGCCGATGCCGATGGTTACGTGGCATTTCAAAGGTCGCTGGCTGACGCCGTTGTCGAGTGTCTCTAGCGGCCCTTCGAGACTTCGACTGCCAATGAAGACCTCCAGGCTATAACAAAACAGCCAGAATCAGGGGGATGGTGGCCACCGCCAGCAGCGTTTGACCGCTGACAATGGCTGCCATCAATGGCGCATCCCCTCCCAGTTGGCGCGCCAGAATGTAGGAGGACGTCGCCGTTGGCAGGGCCGCCAAAAGAACGCAGGCTTGAACAAGCGTTCCGCTCAGACCCATGGCCATAGCCAGGCCCGCTGTCATTAATGGAAATCCGATCAGCTTCAACCCGGCGGATACCAGAAAGGGTACAGACGTGCCACGCAGCGCTTTCAGCTGGAGGCCAGCGCCTACCGTCATAAGCCCGAGCGGCAATGCAAGGTCACTCAGCGGCTCCAGAACCCCGGCCAACAACGGATGGAAACCAATCCGGAAATAACCCCAGAGCGCACCGACAATCGACCCGATAATCAGCGGATTGGTAATGATCGCCCGCGCCACCGGCCGCCATCGCACGCCACCGTCCTGCCCCACGGCCAGCGAAAACATCAGAATACACAACAGGTTGATCAACGGAATTTTCAACGCAATGACCATTGCCATGGTAGAAAGACCATCATCTCCCAGCAACAGGCCGGCCGTTGCAATGGCGACAAACGCATTAAACCGGATACTGCCCTGATAGACCGACGAAAAAACCGGTCCCGGCCAACGGAACATCCACTGCGCCGCAACCAGAGTCAACGTCATGACTGACAGCATGGCCAGCACGATCAGAATGACATTACCGTACGCAGACGCAGGTACCTGGGCCTGACCCAGCTTGAAAACCAGCATGGCCGGAAACAGCACGTAATAGGAGAAGCGCTCGGCCTGAATCCAGAAACTGTCTCCCGGAAACTGCCAGCGCTTGAAAAGATAACCGATCAGGATAAGGGCAAAGACCGGCACCAGTGCCTGAGCCATCAACGCCATAATGAGTAGCCTGCTGTTCTGATAGAAGATCTATGTACTCTGGTTTTCTACCTCTCGGGGTTTTCTACCTCTCGGCAGCTCGCGCAAGCCAACAAGGCCTTATTCCTGATAAAATGCAGACGATAACACCAGACCCAATGCCGACACACGAAGATAACCAACGATTTGAGCAGTAGATGAGCAAAGACGCATTGTCAGAAGATCCCGTGAAAACCGCCGGAACCCCTGCAAGCCCTCGGCTGGAGCCATCCCGCCGTTTCTGCGTGGCCCCAATGATGGACTGGACGACCAGCCACTATCGCGTTCTGGCCCGCATGCTCAGCCGGCGCGCACTGCTTTATACCGAAATGGTCACCACTGGCGCGTTGATTCACGGCGATACCGCCCGCTTCCTGAGGCACAATCCTGCGGAATACCCGCTGGCGCTTCAGCTCGGCGGCAGCAATCCAGAGGAACTCGCTCACTGTGCGCGGCTGGCAGAAGACTATGGTTTTGATGAGGTAAACCTCAATGTCGGTTGCCCCAGCGACCGGGTCCAGAACAACATGATCGGCGCCTGCCTGATGGAGCACCCTGACAAAGTCGCCGCCGGTGTGGCGGCCATGGTCGCGGCGACCAGCTTGCCGATTACCGTCAAACATCGCATCGGCATAAACGGCCACGAATCCTGGGACAACCTGTGCGAATTCATTGAGAAGGTCTCGGCAGCGGGCTGCCGGACCTTTATCGTTCACGCTCGCATCGCGGTTCTGGAGGGCCTGAGCCCAAAAGAAAACCGGGATATTCCGCCACTGAAATACGACTGGGTTTATCACCTGAAAGCCCGTTACCCGCACCTGGAAATCGTCATCAATGGTGGCATCAAAACCTTCGATGAGTGCCATCAGCACCTGCAACACACTGATGGTGTCATGTTGGGGCGCGAGGCCTACCACAACCCCTGGCTTCTGGCCGGTGTGGACGCCGAGTTTTTCGACCAACCGGCGCCGATTGATTCCCGACACAACGCCCTGAGGCGGGTATTACCATTTATTCAGGAAGAGCTGGACCGTGGCGTCTACCTTAGCCATATATCCCGGCACCTGATGGGTCTGTTTCATGGTCAGCCCGGTGGACGCCAGTTCCGGCGTTACATCAGTGAGAATGCCCACAAACCAGGCGCAGGCTTAGACGTCATCGAAGCGGCCATGGCGAAAGTTCCGGAACGGGAAATACCGGCGCCGATATCTGCCTGACACCTTTGTCCGTCTTGTCCCCTTGGTATCTGCCCGTTATTGTAGTCTTATGATCAAAACGCCTGCAGAGCAGGCTTACATAACAAACCTATCGGGATGACAGGACGAATGACCAGCAAGCTTGAGCAACTGAAAACCATGACCACGGTGGTCGCAGACACTGGTGATCTCGACGCCATCGCGCAATGGAAGCCCCAGGACGCCACCACCAATCCGTCGCTGCTGCTGAAAGCGGCCGCCTCTGACGCCTATCGGCCCATGCTGGACAAGGCGGTAGCGGCCGCCCGCACCCAGGGTGGCTCAGATGCCGAGCAACTGGCCTATGCCACCGACATGCTGGCCGTGCTGGCGGGTCGGGAAATTCTCGGGCGGGTACCTGGCGTGGTCTCTACCGAAGTGGACGCCCGCCTGTCATTCGATACCAACGCCACCCTGGCACGAGCCCGCAGGCTGATCGAGCTTTATGATCAACTAGGCATGGACACCAGCCGGGTGTTGATCAAGATCGCCTCCACCTGGGAAGGCATCCGCGCCGCCGAGCAGCTTCAGCGGGACGGCATCAACTGCAACCTCACGCTGCTGTTTTCGTTCATTCAGGCCGCCGCTTGCGCCGATGCGGGCGCCTTTCTGATTTCGCCGTTCGTCGGGCGAATTCTTGACTGGCATTTGGCCGCGTCCGGGCGCGACAGCTACCCGGCCAGCGAAGACCCCGGCGTTCAGTCGGTTTCGCGCATCTACAACTACTACAAAGCCAACGGCTACAAAACCGTGGTTATGGGCGCCAGTTTCCGCAACACCGGTGAGATTGAGATGCTCGCAGGCTGCGACCGCCTGACCATAAGCCCGACGCTACTGGAACAACTGGACAACGACTCCGGGAGCCTTGAACAGCAGTTAGACGCAACCAAGGCCGTTAGCAACGACAGGCCCGGTCAGATTGACGAGAAACTTTTCCGCTGGGAATCCAACGAAGACGCCATGGCAACCGAAAAACTGGCCGATGGTATCCGCCGGTTTACCAACGATCAGATTGAACTGGAACATCGTGTCAGTCGTCTTGCCAGCGCCGCCTGACCCACTCAATAACAGGAGCAAGCCAAGCATTATGATTGATCGTCTCAAACAATTCTTTGCACCCAGTGAAGACGCCCCAGAAAAGCCGGACGCGCATCAGCTGACCGTGGCCGCAACCGCGCTTATGGTTCAGTTATCAAGGATCGACAGCGACCAGGACGATGCCGAGCTCAAAACCATTGTAGACTGTGCGGTAAGCAGCCGGCAGGTGACTCGAGAAGAAGCCGAGGACATTCTGGCAGACGCGCTGAATCAGGCGGACGATGCCACGTCTCTTTACGAATTCACCGGGCAGCTGAACGAGCATCTTGATCAGCAGCAGAAACAGGCGCTGCTGGAAAGCATCTGGCGTGTTGCCTTCGCAGACGGCCGCATCGACAAATACGAAGCGCACCTGATCCGCCGCATGGCCGATCTGCTTCATCTGAATCACCGCGAATACATCCAGGCCCGTCACCGGGTTGAAGGCGAGAATTGAAATCAGAAGGCAACAGTCGAAGCCGAAAGGTCACAAGTGACTGAGGAGACATCATGCTAGCCATACTCCACCCGGATACCGCCACAGACGGCGAGGCTTATCGCCAGACCATGCATTTTCTCGAAAATCTGCCCGGCGTATCGGTTCGGGTTCATGAAGTTCAGGGCGAACGACAACGCCTGACTGAAGTCTACCTGCTGGGCGAGACCAAAGGCCTGAATAAAGAAGAAATAGAGGCGCTGCCAGCTGTCGAGAGAGCCATCCGCATATCCGATGATTACCGAATATTAGGGCGTCACAAGGATGACCTTCGTCAGAGTGGCTTTACTTACAATGGCGTTACCTTCGACCAGAACAACCTGAATATATTTGCCGGGCTCTGCGCCGTCGACGTACCCGAGCACGTTGAGCAAATGATGCGAGCTGTTGAGCAGAACGGAGAGGTATGCACCCGGATGGGTGCCTATAAACCCCGAACCAACCCTTATTCCTTTCAGGGCCATGGCAAAGGCTGTCTACCCTGGGTCTTCGAAAAAGCGGGCAAGCATGGCATCAAGGTTATCGCCATGGAGATCACCCACGAAAGCCATATTGAGGAAATTGACGAATGTCTGGAAAAGCTTGGTCGACCCACCGGGGTCATGCTCCAGGTGGGCACTCGTAATACCCAGAATTTCGAACTGCTGAAAGCCATTGGTCGCCAGACCACCTACCCTGTGTTGTTGAAACGGGGGTTTGGTATCACGTTAAATGAATCGCTGAATGCGGCGGAATACCTGGCGAGCGAAGGCAACGCCAACGTCATTTTCTGTCTGCGCGGCATGAAAACTGAAGCCGGACAACCTCACCGTAACATGGTGGATTTTGCCCATGTTCCGGCTGTGAAACGGCTGACACGAATGCCGGTCTGTGTGGACCCGTCACACTCGGTCGGCACCCGTGAAAATTCTCCGGACGGTATCCTGGATCTCATGCATGCGACAGCCCAGGGCGTCATCGCAGGCGCCAATATGGTGTTGGTGGACTTCCACCCAAAACCTGAAAAAGCGCTGGTAGACGGACCACAGGCATTGCTGATGGATGAGCTACCGGCTTATCTCGAAGACATACGTCTTTGCCATGACACCTGGAAACAACGCCAACAGATCTACCGTAAATTGAAGGATTCCCAATCAGTATGATCGTGTACGGACACCGTGGCGCAAAGGGTGAAGCGCCAGAAAATTCATTGGCCGGATTCAGACACGCTTACCGACAAGGCGTTCGTCACTTCGAACTGGACCTGGTGCTGTCAAAAGACGGCAAACCCGTCATTATTCACGACCTGACGGTAGATCGCACTACTGGCAAGATTGGTGAGGTCTATAGTTTTATGGCATCCGAACTGTCGAGCATGGACGCGCGGCGAAACACAACGCCCTGGCCGTCACCGGTCGGCATCCCGAGCCTTGAGGATCTGTTGAATGAATTCCCGGAGGTTGAGCATCTTCAGCTCGAAGTCAAAAAAGACGCTCGCCAGCGACTGAATATTCTATGTAACCGGATTATCGAGGTCATACAAAGCCGCAAGCTTTACAGCCAGGTTGTAGTCACCTCTTCAGACGCGTGGTTTCTGCGCGAAGTCCGGCGGCGTGATCGGAAAATCAGCATTGGCCTGGTGACTGACCGGAAGTTCCCGCGGCCAGTCAATGTCGCAGCGCGGCTACATTGCGACTTTTTATGCCTCGGGTGGAAAGTGTGCAGTATAGCGCTGGTAGAAGAGGCTCATCGGCGTGATATGAAAATCTCTACCTGGACCGTAAACCGGATCCACGACATGCAAAGCTTTGAAGCCATGGGTGTTGACAGCATCATCACCGACTTTCCGACCAGCACCCGGATGTTCTTCGACAACCGTGCCCAAAACAGATTACGGCTGGCACCTAGTGCCAGCCGCGACTCTTCAGCCGTGTAATCAGAAAATACGGTTGAGGCCGTTCAAAGCGGCAACACGGTAGGCTTCTGCCATGGTCGGGTAATTAAAAGTTGTGTTAATGAAATAGTTCAGGGAATTGGCTTCGCCTTTCTGGTTCATGATGGCCTGGCCAATGTGAACGATTTCTGCTGCCTGATCACCAAAACAATGAATGCCCAGAAGTTGGCGCGATTCGCGGTGAAACAGGAGCTTCAACATGCCAACCGGGTCGCCGGTAATCTGCGCTCGGGCCAAGTCTTTGAAAAACGCCTGACCGACTTCGTAAGGTATTTTGGCTTCAGTCAGCTCCCGTTCGGTCTGACCGACGGAGCTGATTTCAGGAAGCGTATAAATACCGGTAGGTACATCCGTCACTAAACGAAAATGCTCGTCTTTTGCAATATCGGACGATGCCGAACGGCCCTGATCATAGGCCGCGCTTGCCAGGCTCGGCCAGCCAATGACGTCTCCTGCCGCGTAGATGTTTTCCGCCTCTGTACGGTAGTGATCATCAACCGCCAGTTGGCCACGCCCATTCGGTGTCAGACCAATGGTCTCGAGCCCAAGCTTTTCAGTGTTACCGCTGCGCCCGTTGCACCACAAAAACGCATCGGCCCGGATTTTTTTGCCGGATTTCAGCGACAAAACCACCCCATGATCGTCACCATCGACAGATTCATATTCTTCGTTGTGCCGCACCAGAACCCCGTTGTTTCGGAGGTGATAGCTCAGGGCGTCAGAGATCTCATCATCCAGGAACGTCAGCAACCGACTGCCCGGGTTAATGAGGTCCACTTTAACCCCCAGCCCCGCAAAAATAGACGCATACTCTGAACCGATAACGCCGGCGCCATAGATAATGAGCGTGCGCGGCGTGTGCGACAGATTCAGAATCGTGTCCGAGTTGTAGATCCTATGGTGTCTGAAATCTATGTCGGGAGGAAGGTAAGGACGCGACCCGGTGGCGATGACCGCCTGCTTGAAATGAATGATTTCATGGGATTTGTTGCCGCGGATTTCAAGACGGTTCGCATCCAGGAACGCAGCCCGGCCGTTGATCAGTTCAACCCGATTGCGGGCGTAAAACTGCGTGCGGAGCTTGACCTGCTTGCCAATGACCTTCTGGGCATTTTGCAGGACGCGCGGGAACGAAAACCAGCGCGGCTCTCCGATATCCCGGAACATCTGATTCGTGTTAAACGTAATAATCTGCTTGACGGAGTGCCGCAACGCTTTGGAAGGAATCGTTCCCCAATGGGTACAGTTACCACCCACAGTCGGTTTATCTTCAATGATGGCGACCCGTTTGCCGTGTTTGGTCGCATTCATTGCAGCACCTTCTCCCGAAGGCCCCGCGCCAATAACGACAACGTCGTAATGGTGCTCTGCCATTGCGCAATAACTCCTTATCGTCTTCCGGCGACGTCAGCCTTTACCGGACTTGGATGCATCGTACGTAAGCTTATCTGCGGACTGCCCATTGTCGGACGCACGGTCGTTCTCTTCTTCGCACTTCTGAGGGCTACCGCCGCAAATGTCACAGCTTTTGCTGATACCCATCGCGCCGAGGCCGCCACAGCTCCCGCTGATAGGTTTGCGACCCATCAGAACACCGACCGACATCGCCGCAACCAGCAGCAGAACAATCATCAGAACCAGTAGAAAAGTACCCATAAGGCCTCTCCGTTATTGTGTCAGGAACGAAGAAAAAGCCGGCGAGACTTCTGTTTTAAAGCCGTCCTCTCCACGAATTATAAAATAGGCAGCGATGTTTTCACGCGTCGCCATGCCTTTTGCCTTGTCAGGGCCCATCACATTGAAGGCGGTTGCCAGCGCATCCGCCGTCATAGAATCCTCTGCAATAACTGTGACCGATGCAAGATTATGGCGTATTGGCTTGCCGTCAAGCGGGTCGATTGTATGAGAAAAACGACGCCCTTCCGATTCGTAATAGTTACGATAGTCACCAGACGTTGCCATTGCTCGGTCGCCGATCACGACCACCCGGTTAACCTTGCGTTCACCGGGGCCGGGCTCCTCAACGGCAAGCCGCCAGGCGTCACCGCCGGGCTTGCGGCCCTGGACGCTGATTTCACCACCGATTTCCACTAGAAAGGAGGAAAGGCCCTGGGACGCAAGGTACCTCGCCACGACGTCTACACCGTAACCTTTTGCAATAGCTGACAAATCCACGTATTGCCTGGGCTCGGCGCGCAACGCAGGCGGCTCTTCCCTCAGCTGAAGCTTTTCGTAACCGGTGGAAGCCATTGCTGAGTCGAGTTCGCCATCGGAGGGTATAGCTTCCGGACGACCCTCTGGCCCAAAACCCCAGAGATTAACAACCGGCCCGATAGTGACGTCAAAGGCACCATCCGTCATCTTTGAAATCTCCCGGCCTCTGGCGATCACTTCATAAAGCGCCGGTGAAATGTCTGTCCATTGACTCTGATTTTCCAGCCGATTGAAACGGGATAACTCAGAATCGTCGCGCCACGTGGACATAGAGGCATCCACCTCTTCCAATGCAGCGTCTATACCGCTGGCGAGCTCTCGCAGACGGGCCTGATCATCCGTCATAACCACGTTGATATTGTATCTGGTACCGAAAATCGGGCCCGAAATTTCCCAGACCTGTTCTTCCGCCTCAAACGAACAACCCGCCAGAGTGACCACTGTCAGCACCCAGAAGGCGCTGACCAATGCCACCCTGACGGGTCGTTTCATGCCGGATGTCATGTAAGCTGCTTAACCCCCGAAGTCATCCAACATGATATTTTCATCCTCGACACCGAGATCCTTCAGCATCTTGATGCAGGATGCGTTCATTATGGGCGGACCACACATGTAATACTCGCAATCCTCCGGCGCCGGATGGTCCTTCAGATACTTTTCGTACAATACGTTATGGATAAATCCAGTCGGACCTTCCCAGTTGTCTGCGGGCAACGCGTCCGAAAGAGCAACATGCCATTCAAAGTTCTCATTCTCTTCTTGAAGCATGTCAAAATCTTCAACGTAGAACATCTCCCGAACGCTTCGAGCTCCGTACCAGAAACTGATCTTACGGTTGGAGTTCAGGCGCTTAAGCTGATCGAAAATATGCGACCGCATCGGCGCCATGCCGGCACCGCCACCAATGAAGACCATTTCCGCCTCGGTCTTTTTGGCGAAGAATTCCCCGAACGGCCCCATCACCGTTACCTTGTCGCCCGGATTGAGAGCGAACACGTAACTGGACATGATGCCAGGGTTGTGATCAGTACCAGGAGGCGGCGTTGCGATACGAATATTAAACTTGAGAACGCCCTTCTCTTCCGGGTAGTTGGCCATGGAGTAGGCGCGGATGGTTTCTTCCTTGTTGATTGCGGTGTAGCGCCAGATATCCAGCTTATCCCAATCCTCGTGAAACTCCTCCTCAATCGCGAAATCCTTGAAATTGATTTCGTAAGAAGGACATTCAAGCTGAACATAACCACCGGCACGGAAATCCACTTCTTCGCCTTCCGGTAACTTCAGTATCAGCTCTTTGATGAAGGTAGCCACGTTGTGGTTTGACACCACCTCGCACTCCCACTTCTTGACGCCGAAAAACTCTTCCGGCACCTCTACTTTCATATCCTGTTTTACAGGTACCTGGCAACTCAAGCGCCAGCCTTCTTTCTCTTCACGATTGGTGAAGTGCGTCTTTTCGGTCGACAGCATGGAGCCGCCGCCTTCAAACACTTTGCACTTGCACTGAGCGCAGGTTCCGCCGCCACCGCAGGCCGACGACAGAAAAATTCCATTGTTGGCAAGCGTACCCAACAACTTGCTTCCGGCTTCCGTTTTGACGGTGTGTTCCGGGTCGTCATTGATTTCAATCGTCACCTCACCGGTGCTTACCAGCCTGGACCGGGCCGCAAGAATCACTGCGACCAGGGCCAGTACGATAACGGTGAACATGACCACACCAAGAAGAATTTCTGTATTCATGGTCTCGCCTTTTCGTTAAATCGAATCACCGGGTTTATTACAGTGAGATGCCAGAAAACGACATGAACCCGAGCGACATCAAGCCTACCGTAATAAAGGTGATGCCCAGACCCCGCAGGCCTTCGGGTACGTCACTGTATTTGAGTTTTTCACGGATACCTGCCAGAGCAATAATAGCCAATGCCCAGCCCAGTCCTGCACCAAACCCGTAAACCACACTCTCACCGAACGTGTAATCACGCTCGACCATGAACAGCGAGGCACCCAGAATGGCGCAGTTCACCGTAATCAGCGGCAGAAATACACCCAGAGCTGCATACAGCGTCGGGATGTACTTATCCATAATCATTTCCATGATCTGAATAAGTGCCGCGATTACTCCGATATACGACAATAATCCGAGAAAGCTCAGGTCGACATTGGGAAGACCCGCCCAGCCCAGCGCGCCCTCGCGCAGAATGCCGTTATAGAGAAGATTATTCACCGGAACCGTTATGGTCAGAACCACGATAACGGCAATACCCAGACCCGTTGCTGCCTCGATTTTCTTCGAGATGGCCAAGAAGGTGCACATTCCCAGAAAGAAGGCCAGCGCCATATTTTCAACGAAAACGGCCTTGAGAATCAGACTGATATAATGTTCCATCAAAAGGCCTCCTTGACGGTATGACGTGACATCTTGAAGTCCTCTTCCTCTACCTGTTCAGGCTTCCAGGCCCGCAGACCCCAGATTGCCAGACCAATGATAAAGAAAGCACTTGGAGGCAACAGCAGCATGCCGTTGGGAATATACCAGCCGCCTTCGTTCACAACAGGCATGATCGTTACCCCGAACAGCGAGCCTGCACCCAACAACTCCCTGAAAAAAGCCACAAAAATCAACATCACCGAGTAGCCCAAACCGTTACCGATGCCATCGAGAAAACTCAGCCAGGGACCGTTCTTCATGGCGAAGCCTTCCGCACGCCCCATGACGATACAGTTGGTGATGATCAGCCCGACAAATACCGACAGCTGTTTGCTGATTTCATAGGCATAGGCCTTGAGTAACTGGTCCACCACAATAACCAGCGATGCGATGATGGTCATCTGCACGATAATCCGGATGCTGCCGGGGATCTGGGTCCGCACCAGCGACACCGCAAGGTTGGAAAAGGCCGTAACCGCAGTAACAGCCGCGCACATGACCAGCGTGACGTTCATGCTGGTGGTCACCGCCAATGCGGAGCAGATGCCCAGTATCTGCAGGGCAATCGGGTTATTACTGAAGATAGGTTCGAAAAGAACCTGTTTGGCCGATGAATCTGCCATGATCAGACCTCCCCTTGACGAAGATTTTTGAGGAAAGGTTCGAAGCCACGACCACCCATCCAGTAGTTGACCAGCTGCTCGACGCCCCGGCTTGTCAGTGTTGCACCTGAAAGGGCATCAACCTTGTGCTCTCTGTCAGCCGCATCAGAGCTCACGCCCCCTTTGACGAGCCTGATCTGTGGCTCTTCAAGCTGCTCACCATAAACCTCTTTACCAACCCATTGCTGTTTCCAGCGTGGGTTGTCCACCTCGCCCCCGAGACCCGGGGTTTCAGCATGGTCGTAGAAGCCCAGGCCTTCGATGGTATTGGCATCACCCTCAAGCGACACGAACCCGTAAAGCGTTGACCAGAGGCCATAACCGTGAATTGGCAGCACCACACGAACCAGCTCGTCGTTTTCCGTCAACGTATAGATTTTAGCAACATTTGGACGACGCTTAATGCCCGCTTTATCTTCTGATGCCGGAATATTGGTCGACATGGACGGATTCGAAGCGGCCCTGTACATGTCATATTTCATCGGGTCTTCCACGCCAACGGCGCTTGGCTCGACGTAACGACCGGTATCCAAGTCCACTAATCTGACGTCAAAGCGCGAAAAAGTCTCCTCGATTTCATCGGCGCCGGCCCCTATCTCCAACATACCCGCAGCCGCGAGAATGTTGGAACGGATATCCAGGTTCTGGTTCTTGACCTGTGCTGGCCGCAACATAACGGCAGCAGTAGATACCACCACGGAGAAAGCGATACTCAGCACCAGCGCGACCATTAGCGTCCTGGATACAGTCTCTTTCGGTCTAGCCACGTGCAAGCCTCCGTTTGATGTTCGCCTGAACCACATAGTGGTCCATCAGCGGTGCAAAAAGGTTCGCGAACAGAATCGCCAACATGATGCCTTCCGGAAAGGCCGGGTTAACCACGCGAATCAGCACGGTCATGACACCAACCAGAATTCCGAAACACCAGCGACCAGTGTTCGTCATGGACGACGATACCGGGTCCGTCGCCATAAACATCATGCCAAAGGCAAAACCGCCCATGACCAGATGCCAGTGCGCCGGCACCGCAAACATTGGGTTGGTTTCCGACCCGACTGTATTCAGCAGCAACGCCATCCCGATCATGCCGATCAGAACGCCACCGACAATTCGGTAGGAAGCAATCCGCATGACAAGAAGAATGGCACCGCCAAGCAATACCGCCAGGGTAGAGGTTTCACCCATGGAACCCTGAATGGAACCCATGAAAGCCGACATCCAGCCGATCTGGGTTTCCAGCGCTTCCATACCACCGCTGGCTGCCCAACTGAGTGCTGTGGCGCCACTGAAACCGTCGACGGCCGTCCAGACCGTGTCGCCGGAAATCTGTGCGGGGTAGGCAAAGTACAGGAACGCGCGACCTGTCAGTGCCGGGTTCAGGAAGTTTTTACCAGTTCCGCCAAACACTTCCTTACCGATGACCACACCAAAGGTAATACCCAGCGCAACCTGCCAGAGCGGAATAGTAGGCGGACAAATCAACGCGAACAGAACGGATGTCACAAAGAAACCTTCGTTTACCTCGTGACGGCGGACCGTCGCGAACATGACTTCCCAGAAGCCACCGACGATGAAGGTCACCGCGTAAACCGGCACAAAATAGGCCATGCCATAAATAAAATTATCAAAAATACTCGACGCGTCATTGCCAGCAAGGGCACTGATAAACATCGTTCGCAGGCCGCCATCGCCCATCAGGGCATCCGGATTTTCGGCAAGAAAACTGTTGGCCTGGAAGCCGATATTCCACATACCGAAGAACATGGCAGGAAACGTACACATCCAGACCGTGATCATGATGCGCTTGAGATCGACGCCATCACGCACATGAGAGGTCGTAGAAGCAACCTTCCCGGGAGTGTAGAAAATGGTATCGACCGCTTCATAGAGCGCATACCAGCGCTCGTACTTACCACCTTTTTCAAAGTGGTGTTCGATACCATCGAGATACTGTCGAATTGCCATCTGTTAGCCCTCGATTTCGATCCGGGTCAGATTCTCACGGAGAATCGGACCGTATTCGTATTTGCCCGGACACACAAAGGTGCAGAGCGCCAGATCTTCTTCGTCCAGTTCCAGCGCACCCAGCTGCTGCGCCACTTCGGTATCGCCTACAATCAGGGACCGCAACAACTGAGTCGGCAGAATATCCAGCGGCATCACTTTTTCATATGCCCCCACAGGTACCATGGCCCGCTCGCTACCATTGGTCGTTGTGGTGAAGTTGAACAGCTTGCCTTTCGCAAGCTTGGACAGGTAAATGTTCAGAACTGAGAATTTGTTGGTACCGGGTGACATCCAGCCCATAAATATGCGCTTGTTGCCCTCTTCCAGCAGCGAGATCTGATTTGCAAACCGGCCAAGGTAAGCACAGGGACCATCACCCCGACGCCCACCAAAGACCGAGCCCGAAATCATGCGCACTTCGCAATCAGTCTCTACTTCGCCCTCGAGAAGCTCGGTCAGGCTTGCGCCAATTCGCGTCCGGACCAGGCGCGGTTTTACTGCCTTCGGCCCACCGATAGCGACAACCCGATCCACGGGAAGTTCCCCGGTCTCAAACAATTTGGCAATATCAATCACGTCCTGATAGCCGATACTCCAGACCACCTTATCGCCTACCACCGGATCCAGGTAGTGGATGTGTGTGCCCACATTACCTGCCGGATGCTTTCCATCGAACTGCTGGACTTCAACCGCATCCGAATCAGGCACCGGCACATCAGAGCCGGGCTTGCCGGCCACGAATACCTTGCCCTGAGTCAGCTTTGTCAGGATTCGCAGGCCACGCTCAAACGCCGGCTTGTTCTCGGCAATAATGACCGTTGGATCCGCCGCTAGCGGATTCGTATCCATCACCGATACGAAGATCGAATGTGGCGCCGAATCAATAGTCGGAACCTTGCTGTAAGGCCGGGTCTTGAATGCTGTCCACAAGCCGGATTCCACCAGGTTGTCAACCACCTGCTGACGCTCAAGCGACGCGAAGTCAGATTCGCCGTAGCGGGCAAACGATTCAGCCTCATCGCCTTCCACTTCAATAACGATGGATTGGAAAACACGGCGCTCACCGCGATTAATTTCCTTGACGACACCGGCTGCCGGTGACGTGTAACGAACGCCTTCGGTCTTCTTGTCCGTAAACAGCAACGTGCCGCGCTTGACGCGGTCTCCCTCTTTCACAGCCATGGTCGGCTTCATGCCGATGTAGTCAAAACCGATCAATGCCACATGGCGAACGGTTTTACTATCCGTAATGGTCTGCTCTGGAGCGCCGCTGATGGGAAGATCCAGGCCCTTTTTGATCTTGATCATTAGCCTATCCAATCATCAGAACTTGTACGGTGGATTTTAACGCCCGGCTCCTGCGGCCCGGGCCCATCCGGGTAATGCCGGGGGCGGTGCCACTGCTCCGAAGGGGGGTTGTGTTGAAACAACCAAACAATCGGTTGCAGGAGTTGTGGGAAGCGGAGTGCCAGACGTACCCTAAATCGGGTTAATAATAGAGTTTACAGAACATTATTTCCACCAGAACGCCGCCCGGTTTGTACCAGGACGTAAATAGCCAACCTGGGTTCCGGCCATAAAAAACCCTCGCCATCGCTGGCCAGGGCTTTATATCGGCAACCAAAGCAGGTCAGATTCAGTCACGAGCCCGCTTGGGAAAAATGGGGTACTCAACCCCGGCCATCTGGTTAACCACCCGGATAACCTGGGCACTGTACCCCGCCTCGTTGTCATACCAGACATAGAGGATCAGGCGCTTGCCACTGGTAATGGTGGCCTGGGCGTCGACAATGCCGGCATGGCGGGAGCCGACAAAGTCCGTCGATACGACTTCAGGCGAATTCACAAAATCGATCTGCTTCTGCAATTCCGAGTGCAGAGCCATATCACGGAGATATTCATTAACGCCCTCAACACTCACCTCTTTGCTGAGATTAAGGTTGAGAATCGCCATGGACACGTTGGGCGTCGGCACGCGAATGGCATTACCGGACAATTTGCCTTTCAGTTCTGGCAGTGCCTTGGCAACTGCTTTCGCAGCGCCTGTCTCGGTAATTACCATGTTCAGGGGCGCGCTCCGTCCGCGCCGACTGCCTTTGTGATAGTTATCGATCAGATTCTGGTCGTTGGTGTAGGAGTGGACTGTCTCAACGTGTCCATCCTCAATTCCGTACTCGTCCTGAATCGCCTTCAGCACGGGAGTAATGGCATTGGTGGTACAGGAGGCAGCCGACACAATCCGGTCTTCGTCGGTAATCCAGTCATTGTTGATGCCGTGCACGATGTTCTTGATATCGCCTTTACCCGGCGCCGTAAGCAGCACACGGCTGACGCCCTTGGATTTCAGGTGAAGACCAAGGCCCGCCTCGTCACGCCAGATACCGGTGTTGTCGATCACCATGGCATTTTTGATGCCGAACTCGGTGTAATCAACCTGGTCCGGACCCGGGGAATAAATCACCTTGATAAAATTACCGTTGGCAATCAGCGCAGAATTTTCTTCGTCCACCGTAATGGTGCCATTGAAAGGCCCGTGAACGGAGTCCCGACGCAGCAGACTGGCCCGCTTCTCAAGATCGTTGTCTGCACCGCCCTGGCGCACCACGATGGCTCGCAAACGTAAGTTGTTGCCGCCACCCGCTTTCTCGATCAGAATTCGGGCAAGCAGCCGCCCGATGCGGCCAAAACCGTATAGCACCACATCTTTGGTGTCCCTCTCAGCGTCTTCTGCAGACTGAGCGTGATACTGACCCACGATGGGACTTATTTCCTGTTGCAGAAATTCATCGAGCGATCCGCCCACTTCCTTGAACTTCACGGCCAACTTACCGATATCGACGTGACCGCGACCCAGATCCATCTTGTCCATCGCCTGCAGGATCGGCAGCGTGTTGTGCACTGACAGCTCGCTGTCTTCAACCTGACGCACAAAGCGATGAGCGCGAATAATATCAATCACCGATTGGTTGATCACAGCGCGGCCGTAGACGGACGTGACCACGTTGTTTTTGCGGTAAAGCCGACCGATGAGCGGAATCATTGCTTCGGCGGTGGACTCTCTTTCCGTCCAATTAGATAGGTGCTGATTGATCTGCTCGTAACTCACGCTTGGACCCTTACTGTTGGAACGTCGAAAAACGGTGACATATTATCCAACGTAATGGCGCTCACAGCAAATACGGAGTGCCCGCTAATTCGTAGACTGCACACTCACGCGCCATGACAGGCTAACCCTGGGCCGTTAGAATACGCATCGCCCGGCGCCTGACACCCGGCCCAAGACAGTTACTCCAGGAGTTAAAGATCACCCATGAGTCATGGTGACAAGCAGCCCAACCCCCAGGCCAGACTGGTCGCACCGCCTGCCCCGGTTAAGCCGGCAGACCACCGCCACTGGGGCCAGCTTCACGGCAGCAGCGACGCTCTGGCCATTTGTGAGAGTGCCCGTGAGCATTTCGGGCTGACACTAGTTATTACACGCAGCACTGAAGAGGCCATCCGGCTTGAGCAGGCAATGCGTTTCTACCTGGGGCTGCCGACGGATGAGGACCAGCCCGCGATTACCAGCGACGGCCTGGAACTGCTCTCCCTGCCCGACTGGGAGACACTGCCCTATGACCTGTTCTCGCCCCACCAGGACATAACCTCCAGGCGCATCCGCGCCCTGCATCGGCTACCCGGCACGCGCCATGGCGTTTTGGTGGTGCCGGCCAGAACCCTGATGCACCGCTTACCACCAGTCAGCTACCTGCAGGGCAACACGCTGCTGCTTGAGGTGGGCCAGTCCCTGGATATCAATACCTGGCGAATGCAACTGGAGGCTGCAGGCTACCGCCATGCCGAGAACGTGTATGAGCATGGCGAGTACGCAGTCCGGGGCGCCATCCTCGATATTTTCCCAATGGGTGCCACCCGGCCGTTCCGCATTGATCTGTTTGATAACGAGATAGAAACCCTGCGCACCTTCGATCCGGATACCCAGCGTTCCATTGATCGGATTGAAAACGTCGAGTTGTTACCGGCCAATGAATTCCCGTGGCACAAAGAAGCGCGATCAGGCTTCCGTAACCGCTGGTTCGAAGCCTTTCCCCACGCCGATAAAGCGTCACCGATTTATCAGGATGTGACCCAGGGGATCACGCCGCCGGGCATCGAGTATTATCTACCCCTGTTCTTCGACCAGACGGCGACACTTTTCGACTATTTACCGGATGAAACACTGGTATTTACGGCCAATGAGCTGCACACCGCCGCGGAGCTTTTCACTGCCGATACCCGCGCGCGGTATGAAGAACGCCGCCATGACCGTATGCGACCAATCCTGCCACCGGCCGAATTATTTCTGAAAGACGATGAACTGTTTGCCCAGCTGAAACGTTATCCACGCGTCACCCTGAGCACAGAATCGCCAGATACCGGCGGAGCCGTCGACTGCCAGACAGAGGCCCTGCCAGACATTGCCATGGATGGTAGAGCCGCCGATCCCGCCGGGCGACTTAAGCGCTACCTCAACGAATTCGACGGCCGGGTCCTGATCTGCGCCGAATCCTCCGGGCGCCGGGAAGCGCTGCTGGACACCCTGGCGGATCAGAAGCTGGAACTGGCAACCCTGGAAAACTGGCAGGCCTTCCTGTCGGATACCAGCTGCTCCCTGGGCATCACCATTGCGCCCATGGAACTGGGGCTCGTGCTGCCCGGCCAGAACCTGACGCTGATCACCGAAACCGCCCTGTTCGGCGAGCGGGTTTTACAGCGCAGGCGTCGCCAGAAACCAACCGAAGCGGACGATGCCGGCTACCGCGACCTGTCCGAGCTGCGTATTGGCGCGCCGGTGGTCCATATCGACCATGGCGTCGGCCGCTATCGCGGACTGGAAACGATTACCGTAGAAGGTGACGCCAGTGAATTTCTGATGCTCGAATACGCCGGCGGCTCCAAACTGTACGTGCCGGTTTCCAGCTTGCACCTGATATCCCGATACACCGGCTCAGACCTGGACCATGCCCCACTGCACAAATTGGGAACTGATCGCTGGAGTAACGCCAAGCAGAAAGCCCTGGAAAAAATACGCGATACGGCCGCCGAACTACTCGACGTATACGCCCGGCGAGAGGCGCGCAAAGGATTCGCGTTCGAAGACCCCAAAGAGGCCTATCGGGCCTTTGCTGCCGGCTTTCCGTTTGAAGAGACCCCTGACCAGCAGCTGGCCATCGAATCGGTATTCGAGGATATGGTCAGCGAACAGCCCATGGACCGACTGGTGTGTGGTGACGTCGGCTTTGGCAAAACCGAGGTCGCCATGCGCGCCGCCTTCATGGCCACCTATTCCGGTAAACAGGTGGCGGTTCTGGTGCCCACCACCCTGTTGGCGCAGCAACATTACGAATCGTTCCGTGACCGCTTCTCGGACACCGCTGTCAGCATTGAACTGCTGAGCCGTTTCCGCAGCGGCGCCCAGACCACCAAAGCCATCCGGACCATTGAAGAGGGCAAGGCCGACATCGTGATCGGCACCCACAAGTTGCTGCAAGGTGATGTAAAGTTCAAAAACCTCGGACTGGTCATCATTGACGAGGAACACCGCTTCGGCGTTCAACAGAAAGAAAAGCTGAAGGCGCTAAGGGCGGAAGTGGACATGCTGAACCTGACCGCAACGCCCATCCCCCGAACTCTGAACATGGCCATGGGGCACCTTCGGGACCTGTCAATCATCGCCACACCCCCGGCCCGCCGGCTGTCGGTCAAAACCTTCGTGCGCCAGCGGGACGACGCCATGGTCAAAGAAGCCATTCTGCGAGAAGTGCTGCGTGGCGGACAGGTGTATTTCCTGCACAATGATGTGGCCACCATCCAGAAAACCGCAGAAGATCTGCGCCGGATGATTCCCGAGGCGCGGGTGGGGGTCGCCCACGGCCAGATGCGAGAGCGTGAACTGGAACAGATCATGTCCGATTTTTACCACAAACGTTTCAATGTGCTGGTCTGTACCACCATCATCGAAACCGGCATCGACATTCCCAGCGCCAACACCATTGTTATCGAACGGGCGGACAAATTCGGTCTGGCCCAGTTGCACCAGCTCCGGGGCCGGGTAGGACGCTCACACCATCAGGCCTATGCCTATTTGCTGACCCCGCCACCCAAATCCATTACCACTGACGCCAAAAAACGGCTCGAAGCGATTGCCGAAGCCCAGGACCTGGGTGCGGGCTTTATGCTGGCCACCCACGACCTGGAAATACGCGGCGCGGGCGAGCTGCTGGGCGAAGAACAGAGCGGTCAGATCGAAAGCATCGGCTTCACGCTCTACATGCAGCTGCTGGATGAAGCGGTTGAAGCCATTCGGGAAGGACGCACGCCAAACGCAGAACTGCCACTGAGCCATGGCACCGAGATGAACCTCAGAATCCCGGCGCTCATCCCGGATGACTATTTGCCAGACGTGCACAACCGGTTGATGTTGTACAAACGCATCGCCAGCGCGGACAACCAGGAAGGATTAAAAGAACTTCAGGTTGAGATGATCGACCGCTTCGGACTGTTACCGGAGCAGGCCAAAAACCTGATGCACCAATCCGCACTCAGGATTCGCGCAGAAGCACTGGGCATCACCAAAGTCGATGCCGGAAAGGAATGGGCAGGCTTTGAGTTTGGCAGCTCGACCCCAGTGGACCCGCTGATTCTGGTTAAAAAAGTGCAATCTTCACCCGGCGATTATCGCCTGGAAGGTGCCAACAGTTTTCGTTTCAGGCTGGACGATGCCTCAACCAGTGGTAAACTCGACTGCATTTCCGACATGCTCGGGCAGCTGACACCGAAAGATGCCCGTCAGCCGGCCCCCGGGTGACCGGATGAATCACCGAAACAATGGAGTTCAGCTTTTGCAAACGCCTGGTAGACCAAAACCGAGAACACGGATTCTGACGATCGCCGCCATCCTGACGTTTGCTCACGCATCCCAGGCCCAGGAATCTGCTGAAACCCAGGGACCGGCGCGGCAACCAACGCTAACACCGGAACAGCAAGCCCTGACCGAAGATTTCTATCGTGCCGAGTTTGTCATCCTTGAACGCCAGATCGAGCCGTCCGATATCAATGAAAAAATGGCTGGACGGCTTCCGGAACCGCCGGACCTGAACGCCCAGGACATCTTGCGTTACACCAGTGAGGAAGGCAAAACCCGGACAACCCTCGAACTGGTTCCGCAGGGCGAGCTGCACCTTGATAGCGCCGCAAAGCGCCTGGAAAAGAGCGGGCGCTTCCGCCTCCTACTGGCCGAGGGCTGGTATCAGGCATTTCCCCCGGACTTCGAAAGCAGGCCACTCTGGGTAAACATTGGCGACTGGCTGCCGGATGCAGGACACACCACGGTTCAAGGCACCATCAGCATAGATCGCCAGCGCTACCTGCATGTTGATGTGCAGCTCAATCATTGGCAGCAAAAGGCGCCCGACAATAATCTTCTTGGCCTGGACCTTGATGCTGAAACGCCGACCCGACCTCACCCGCCAGGGATAGCAATCAGGCCGGCCCTTGTTTCAGGGGAGACGGTCGGCAAACCTGGTGAAACGAGCATGGCTGGGACCGGCCTAGTAGATTTGGAGGAAACACTGGTCGCGGGCCTGAACTGGCCCCGTGCGGAGCTGCTCACCTGGATCCGGGAAAACCGCCGTATGCGCAGTGAAGAAGTCCATTTCCTGGACTCGCCTACGCTGGGCATATTGATATTCTTCAAGAAGATCGAACCTGAAGACGCTGCCCCGCTGATTCTGAAGCTCGGCCTTACAGGCGAGAAATAGCACCCAGGTGCGCCATAGAGATCTCCAGAATTCGACGGACACCGGACATGCCCTCGTCGATGGCTGCCTCGATATCAGCCATCGTGATAACCTGTTCGGTCTTACCCGCAGCCCAGTTTACGACCAGCGCCAGACAGACATAATTCATCCCCAGCTCTGCCGCCAGCGCCGCTTCCGGCATACCCGTCATTCCCACCAGGTCACAGCCATCGCGCTCTAGCCTTCGAACTTCGGCGGCGGTCTCGAGCCTCGGCCCCTGGGTCGCCGCGTAGACGCCAAAACCGGACACAGTCAGTGGCACCTGGCCTGCGGCATCTATCAGCATCCGGCGGGCGTCAGCGGAATAGGGGAAGGTGAAATCAATGTGCGTGGTGTGGTCGAGATCGTCCTCAAAAAAGCTGCTGGCCCGACCCCAGGTGTAATCAATTAACTGATCCGGTATGACGATGCGCGCCGGCCCCATTTCTTCATGGATACCACCTACCGCATTGACTCCGACCAGGGTGCGAACGCCCGCGTCATAAAGCGCCTGAATATTGGCCCGATAGTTGACCCTGTGCGGCGGGATACAGTGAGGGTTACCGTGGCGGGCGAGAAAAATAACGGGCTGATCCCCAAGATGCCCCTCTACAAGGGTCGATGACGGCTGCCCCCATGGAGTCTCCACCAAGCGCTCACCCGTAATATTCAGCCCGGCCAGGGTCGTCAGCCCCGTACCACCAATAATGCCCACCGGGCGGTTATTGCTCAACTGGCTCATGATGACCCTCCAGTTGCCTCGGCACTGTCACCCTGGGTTGTACTGGAACCTGCACTGCCGTCGACGGGCGCGCTGCCGGCACCCGGTTCGGCGCTGGAGGCCTCACCGCCTGCACTGCCGGATCGGTCTCCTGCCAGACGCACGCCTTCAGGCATATGAAGTGTCCGAGTCGGGAAGGCAACCTCTGCACCATAACTTTCGATAATGTCACTGATTTTCAGCAACACATCCTGTTTGACCTCATGGAACCGGACCCACTGGATCGTCTTGGTAAAGGTGTACACCATGATATCCAGCGAAGAGGCGTTGAAAGCCAGGAAGTTAACGATCAACGTCTGGTTCTGTTCGATGTCTTCATGGTTTTTCAGCATCGAACGGATCTCTGACACGATGTCTGCAATGGAGCTGACGTCCGCGTAGCGGATGCCGATGGTTTCCGAAATTCGGCGATTAAGCATCCGTGAAGGGTTTTCCACGGCAATGGTGGTAAAGGCCGCGTTGGGAACATAAAGCGGTCGCTTGTCAAAGGTACGAACCGTGGTCAGGCGCCAACCAATCTGCTCCACCGTTCCCTCAATGTTGCGATCCGGCGAACGGACCCAGTCGCCGACCTTGAATGGCCGGTCCAGATGAATGATAAATCCACCAAAAAAATTGGCCAGCAGGTCTTTCGCCGCGAAGCCCACCGCAATACCACCGACGCCGCCAAAGGCCAGAACGCCCGAAAGGCTGAATCCCATGGATTGAAGCGCTATCAGCGAAGCCGTGATGATGATCACCGCCCGCGAGAGTTTACTGATGGCATTCACCGTGGTGTAGTCCATCGGTGTTTCCATCTTGAGGGGCGACGTCAGTATCTGTTCAGCCTGCTTGATCAACCGAAGCAGGGTCCACACCACCAGGACAATGAATCCGAACTGCAGCAATTTGGTATTGGCAGAAAATATTTCTGATTCAGAGTAGGTATTAGCGACCTCGGCCGCCCAGTAGACGCCCTGCAGCCAGACGAAAGCCACGATCGGTTTTCTGGCGGCGTGCAACAGAGCATCGTCCCAGAGGTTATCGGTCTTTTGGAAGCGGCGCTCAATCGCCCCGACGACATAGCTGGCAATGAAGGCGATCAGCGCCGTCCCGAAAACCAGGGCAAACACTACAAGCCCGACTCGCCAGCTTTCGGACAGCAGGCTCCAGTCCTGGATGAGAGTCTCAAAAACGGGGGGCGTTTCTTCAATCATCAGAGGCCTCGGTAGTGCATTTCAGGTGATGTAAACAGGTGTACCCGGCCGGACCTGGCTGAACAGCTCCAGAACCTGGTCGTTTCTCATACGCACGCAACCATGGGATTGCGGCGTACCCATCGGTTCGTTGTCTGGCGTGCCATGGATATAGATAAAGCGTCGAAAACTATCGACTTGGCCCAGGCGGTTTTTGCCGGGCTCGCATCCACACAGCCAGAGTATCCGGGTCAGAATCCAGTCCCGCTCGGGATATTGCGCCGCCAGTTCGGGAGTCAGGATTTCGCCGGTCGGTCGTCGCGCCACAAATACTGTATTCAAGGGCTGACCCGCTCCGATCAGGAAACGTATGTAATGTCTCCCCCGCGGCGTACAACCGGACCCGTTAACCTCACCGGCACCGTTGAGCGCTGTCGACACCGGATAAACAACCGATCCGGCGCCTGGTTCTTTCCACAGCGACAAAGTCTGGTTGGCCAGACTGATATCAATGGTCGGATAGACATCCCGATCGGGATCGTGTGGCATGCGTGTTGAGCCCCGGAAGAAATCAGGAGCGCAGATTAACCGACCTGACGGGCGTCAGGCAACTGAGGTTTTTCCGACAGGCGACATCACCAGCATTGGATCGTCAGCCTGCATACCCGCGGCCAGGAATGGCACCAGGCGCGCCGCTATTTCCTGAACGTTGGTTTCAACACCGAGCTTGTTTTGCAGAATATCCCGAAGCGCGTCGCTACTGGACATGGTAAAGGCTGTGGCACCAAGCATGAACTGGATACGCCAGTAACGATCAACAGCAGACAGCTGCGGCGTGGATTCTTTCAACAGCCTCATGAAGCGGCTGAAGGGCTGGCTGTACTCCTGCTCCAGGAATCTACGCAAGTGCCCCTGAGATTGGGTGTAAGCCAGCCCCAAAAGGCGCATAAAAATGGAAATGCCCTTCTCGTTACGCTGAGGCATTCTCACAGCGCTCTCGGCCAATGCCCAGAGTGTTTGGTTCAGAGTTGGAGGATGGCCATTACAACGAGACTCAAGGTCGTTGAAAGCGGTCTCGAGGGTCGCAGAGAAAGGCGTCAGGAAACGCGCGAAAACAGCATGAATGAGCGCGTTTTTGGAACCAAAATGATAATTGACAGCAGCCAGATTTACCCTAGCCTTACTGGTAATCATACGAAGAGAGGTTTCAGAGAATCCGCGCTCTGCAAAGAGTTCTTCCGCCGCATCCAGTATTCTGTCAACCGTATCAGAATGAGCCATGAAATTTTGAGCCTCTACCAAACATCTGTTTGAAACATACGTTTGATTTCTCAATCTGTCAAGTTCTGCCCCCAGAGCTGTCAGCGACGGACTCCCAGCCGTTGTCAAGTGCGGCCTGATGCCCTTCAAAAAAGGCTTTCTCCGCCCGCGAATAAGCCTTTTCTGCTTCCAGCATATAGATTAGATATAAGCGTATGTGCTCGCGTCGGGTCGTGTGTTTTGCCAACACCCGCCGCTCGGATAATGCCAGCAGTTCGCTGAAGCGCATCGCTCGCAATGACGTATTGAATTCCGCCATATGGGCACACTGCCAGATCAGGCCATCGCTGCCCTCGAGGTGCTGGATGTGCTTTCGCGCGTCGTGAAGCATGCGCCTGCGCTGGACAATCAGGTCCAGATAGGACGGTTTACCGGTGACCAGGCCGCGGACCGAAGGCACGCCGGAAAGCAACAGAATAACAAAGGCGCCGAAACCGCCGCCGGCGATCCAGGCCGGCACAAAACCCGTCATGCCGCTGAGGAACACCACGGCGGCCACCAATGACCAGAATAACCAAAGGTCACGGCTGCGGCGGGCGACAGCGACAGAGTAATTGTCAGGCCAATCAGCCATGGCCAGAATATCGAAGTCCATCAGCATCACGCGGTCGCACTGGCGCAGCATCAGCCGCAGGTTGCGCTGTCGGGACTCCGCGATGGTTTTTTCGATGCCAGCGGCGGGCTCATCATCGACTGCCGCCTCCTCGCCCTGCTTTTTTTCAGTGACCAACTCGGGACTTTCGGCCTGCCCACCCCCCGGTTCGGCATCTGTCACGGTCGCCAGATCAGGCCTGGAGTCCTTCCCGGCGTCAGCCGGGCGCCCCTGACGCAACAAAGGCTCATCAGTTTGGGGGTCAGCAATTTTGGTCGGGGAGCGTCTGTTTTCTGCCATAAACGTATTATCGGCGTTAAGCGTCAATTCTTTAGCGCTCAACGGTAGCAACCGGAACCAGCCGGGCCCGCTGGCAACTTGCTTGGCAGGGCTTTACTTGGCCGGTATCCTTTTCACAACCAACGTAAGAGGGCCTTGCATGTTTACAGGTATTGTTCAGGGTGTTGCTGTAATAGACAACATTCAATCAGCCCCGGGACTGAGCCGCTTTGCCATCCGCTTTCCCGATGACAAGGTTCAGGGCGTAACCATCGGCGCATCCGTCTCTTTGAACGGCGCCTGCCTGACCGTTACCCGACAGGAAAACACCCTGTTGTTTTTCGATGCCATACAGGAAACGCTTGGGCTGACGACTCTGGGACATCTGAAGACCGGTGACCGTATTAATTTCGAGCGGGCTGCGCGAATTGGCGACGAGATAGGCGGACACTTACTGTCAGGCCATGTTCACACCACCGCAAGCATCGTGGCAATCGACAGGCCGGAGAACAACTGCACCCTGACCCTCGAGGTCCCTCCGCAATGGGCCCGATATATTTTTCCAAAGGGGTATATCTCGATTGACGGGGCAAGCCTGACGATAGGCGACGTCATGGATAACCGATTTACCATTCATCTGATACCGGAAACCCTGCGGGCAACCATCTTCGCGGATGCCGCTGTCGGCGGCCAGGTGAATATTGAAATCGACAGCCAGACCCAGACCATCGTCGATACACTTGCGCGCCTGGGCTACGACCGCCCTGCACCCTGATGATGGGCTTCGAACACCACGAATTTTGGCGTCGAAGCCAGTTGCGCCACACCGCTGAAAGCCTGTTTCAGAGAGCGGTGATAGCCCAGATGCCGGTTGCCGACCATCAATAACCGGCCACCGGGGGCCAACGCTGCGGCGGCTTGCTCAAACAGTGTCAGCGCAATGCGGTCACCGACAGCACTGCCCTCGTGGAAAGGCGGATTAAGCAGAATCAGATCAAACCCGGCGCCAACCCTCTGCCATCCGTCACAATGGACAAACTCGGCCTGTGACTCCGGAAACGACCCTTCTACATTACGGCGGGCACTGAGCATAGCCTGGCTGGATACATCCGAAAATGTGATATCAAGCCCCGGGTTTTGAACCAACGCTGCCAGCCCCAAAGCTCCGTTACCGCACGCCAGATCCAGAACGCGACTCCCCTGAGCAAGCCCGGCCGCGGCCTGACCCACAAACGGCAGCAGAACGCGGGTACCGATATCCAGCTTACGGCGGGAAAACACGGCTGGCAGACCGTCGACCTGAACGCCAGTATCCGGCAGGCTGTAACCCCGCCACTGATCCCGCCAACCCTCGAGGGTCTGACTTCCGGGTTGTGCCAACACCACGCGGGCTTTTTTCCGGGCCGGGCAGACAGTACGCGTGGAGACAAGCTCGTCGAACACCTGTGCGCTGCGGTCCGGCAGGTGCTTGATCATGCCGCCCGCGACGATGAACCCGCCCGGGTCCAGCATCTGGTTTACCCATCGCAGCAGCCAGACCAGGTAATCCGTCTGACGCGGAATCCGCATAACCACCAGATCAAAATCTTCCCTGGGCGGTTCAAGCCAACTACCCGGCTTCGAAATCGGCCTGTCAGGCGTTGCATTGAGCATTAACGCAGACAACAGCGTCGCGCTGTCGGCCAGGTTCACCGGCGAAAAATCACTCAGCCCCAAAGAAAGCGCTCCGAACTGATCATCGATGATCAGCACGCGCTGCTGCTCGCGTTGAGCGAGAAAAGTCAGTGCCTGCTCAAGCAGCAATTCATCCGCAGCGTCCCACCCGCGTAACCCATGAGCACCGCTTCCGGGCCGTTCCAGGGACAGTACAACATCATTAATCTTCAGGGTTTCATCAGCCATGGCGGATAGAGTTCACTCACTTTGAAAATCGGGCGCATCGGGCAACATTCTAGGCTGATTATTCTAGAAATTAACTCTAGGCTTCTCTCCAATGCTTTTTAGACGAGATAAAGAGGTTGTTTATGATTCCGGATTCACTGAAGCAACGTTACGAAAGCCAAGTCCGATCCCGATTTGACCGTGCTTCCGGCGAGTTCCGGAAAGTTCTCAGAGATATGGGCGTTTCCGTAAACGAAGAGCGTTCTCTGAAAGAGGTCATCACGCAGATCCGTGTCAAGAACCCCACTTTCCGGGAGCTCACCCTGAATCTGGACATGGCAACCTACGACCTCCGCAAGAAACTCTGGTGGGACGCAAACATGCTGACAGCCTACGCCTACGACCAGGCCGGTAAGACCTACGAGGTGGAAGTTGCGCCCCGATTCAGTCATGCCCGAGAACGCGCGGAATCCGAAGCGCGGAAATGGTTTTTGCAACTTCGAAAATTGACCAGCCGAAAGGCGGCCGATGCTGCTAGTGAACAGCCGATTTAATCATTCGACTACTTTTTTTCGTTTGGTCCTACGTTCTGGATACAAACTCTTTGCCCCTCACCCCAGGGGCTTTTTTTTATTCTGACGTCAGGCTTTCAGTGCCGACCAGACCACAAACCTGGCATCTTCCGCCAGCACCCGTGTCGGGCCAATATGCCGGCGGATCAATGCTTCATATGGCAAAAACCGGTTGGCCACCAACCGACACTCTCCACCTTTCACCAAATGGCGGCTCACGCCCTGGAGAAACTGTTCGGTCACCGAGGTGTCGGTGCGAACACCGGTGTGAAACGGCGGATTGGTGATCACCGTCTGATATTGCCCTTCTACCGCCGCAAGGCCATCCGAGGCAATGATATTCCCCTCGGCACCGGCCCGCTCATAGGTTGCGCGTGCACAGGCCAGGGCCTGGAACTGAACGTCGACGCCGTCCACCGGATACCCCTTGCCTTGCCGCCGGGCCTGAAAGCTCTGCCACCAGGCGCCTATTACGCCCGCACCGCAGGCAAAATCCAGGGTCTTGCCAGGTGCCAGGGGCGTAACAGCCAGAGTATCCAGCAGCATGGCGGTTCCCGCGTCCAGCTCGCCGTCACTGAAGATCCCTGGCAGGCCCGCCACGTCCAGGGTGATACCGTTACTCTCTATAGAGTGCCACTGCAGCCAGTTCCCCAACCGGAAATCCGGTGATGGCGACACGCCATCGGCCTGCCAGATCTGACAATGGCGGACACTGTCGACCTTCCGGCACTGAGGCAGCCGCTGGCGTAACTGCCGGACAGCGCCGGCGATGCCCTCTTTCTTCTCACCGACCAGAATGATCTGGCCACCCTCCTTGATCAGCATCAGGGCCAGTGACAAACGGAGAGTAAGCTCAGATCGCGATTTTGGCAGGAAAACGACAACCGTATCGGAACTGCTCGCCGTTATGCCGGGGTCTTCATAACCAAAGATGATGCATCTGGAACCACCGGCAGTCAGGCGGGCGTGAACGCCTGCGTGTTCGGTCATCACCAGGGCGTCGCTACTGAGCCGATCAGACAACCCCGGATCAATCAGGCCCAGGAGCGCAACACGTCCTGACAGCCGCTCGATGTTTTTCAGCAGAGCCTGGTGGGAATTCGGCAACGCGGGCATAGACGGAAGAACCCATGAGAAAGCCGGGAAGAGGGCCGGGAATTTACTTGTAACCGGAGACCATGGAGGCCTTCAGCGCGTCTTCAGGGGACATACCCCAGTCTTCAGAGGATTCAGGTGCTGACCGGATGCTGTCGGAACGACGGCTTTTGCGGTCAGAAACTTTGGTACTTCTACGCGAATTCATGGCAATCAACGCTTTTTGCATCATATCTCGCATGGCTCAACTCCTCAGTCATCACAACTCAGTGTAACAACCGGAAGAGCGCCTGACTGTGATGCCTCCGAGGGTCAGTAAGTGACGCACTTCACGAATTTTTGACACAATCTGACATAAAACCTCTGGTTATTTTTGACGCCCGGATCGTACCGGCCTTAAAACCAGTTCGTCGACACTGCTCTTTTTGACGCTGTCTTTTTCACTCTCGGAGCTGATGTGCAATCCCATATCCCGCAGCAGACCGTCCCTGAGATCGTATACAAACCCGTGAACCGTCAGGGACTGGCCACGTTTCCAGGCCTCCTGCACAATTGTGTTCTGGCAGACATGGGTGACCTGCTCCACCACGTTGAACTCACAGAGGCGATCGACTCGATCCTGCTCACCCTCGATGCCGTTGAGAACGTCCTGATATTTGTCCCGGACGTCCTGCACGTGGCGCAACCAGTGGGCAATCAAGCCGAAACCTTCTTCGTGCAGCGCCGCTCTGACGCCGCCACAACCGTAGTGACCCACCACCAGCACGTGCTTTACTTTCAACACATCGACTGCGAACTGGAGCACCGAAAGGCAGTTGAAGTCTGTATGCACCACCACATTGGCGACATTGCGATGCACAAACAGCTCACCGGGCATCAAGTCAACGATCTGATTGGCCGGCACGCGACTGTCTGCACAGCCTATCCAGAGGTAGTCTGGCGCCTGCTGGTCAGAAAGCTTCTGGAAAAAATCCGGGTTCTCTTTTTTGATGCCAGCGGCCCAGGCCCTGTTTTTTTCCAGCAAGGTATCCAACTGCCCCATGGACGACTCCTAAATGGTCCGAATTCGAAAACGTCGGGGCATTGAACGGTAATCAATGCTCCAACGCAAGATCAGGTCGGCGGGTTGACCTCTTCATCACGCTGGCTATGCATGGTGGTCTGGGCAAGATCAAGCAGCTCACGCAGGGCAACCGAGAACATGGCGTATTCCGGTTCCCGGGCGCCTTTAAGCTCTGTCAGCATGGTTTTCCAACGTTGAATCAGCGCCGCATGGCGCTGCATCCAGCCCTCAACGCAAACACTGACATCCCCCGGTTTTCCGGCAATGCGAAGCACACCGCTGGTGAGCGCTCGCTGCTGCCAGTCCAGGTCCTCACGGAAGCTTTCCCGGGCAAGAGCCTGCCAGTGTGACGCCGGCACCAGGTTGGCAATGGCCTTGGCAAACCAGTTTAGCTCCAGCTTGTCTCCAAGGTCATAATACAGGTTGGCCACGGTTTTCAGCGGCATACCGGTTGCCTCATGGGCTTCAATGATTCCCAGCGACGAATAAAGGTAGTTGGTGCCTGAAACCACGGACGCCAACTCATCCGGAAGCCCGGCCGCTACAAGCTCGTCGTGGCGCTGGCGCCACTCCTCGCGGGCCTGATCACCCAGATACTCGGGCAAATCAGACGTAATCATCCACACATTATCTGCAAACCGCTCCATATGGCTCTGAATACTCAGCTCAGCCCGACGGTTGCGCAACAGCCAGCGCACAGCGCGACGAATCAGCCGTGTCAAATCGTTCATCAGCTCCATCTGCAGCTTGGCCGGAATAAAGTAGTCCAGGTATTCAATCTTGTCCCACCAGGTGTCCAGGCGGAACACGTCCCGGGCGATGATCCAGGCCAGCGCCACGGACGCGGCATCTGCGCCGGTGGACTGCTTCAGTCGTTCCACAAAGGTAATGCCCATGTGATTGACCATATCATTGGCAATCTGGGTCGAAATGATTTCGCGGCGCAACTGATGTTCACCCAGCTCTTTTGAGAACTTCCGGGTCAGATCCTGGGGAAACACCTTGTACATCTCGCTGGCCAAAAGCGGGTCATCCGGCAGCGTGCTGTTAATCAGCGTCTGTTTCAGGTCGCCCTTTACATAGGAAATAAGCACCGACAGTTCCGGCCGGGTCAGGCCCTTTTTGTCCAGCTTACGCTCGGTCAGGGTTTCATCTTCCGGCAGGAATTCGAGGCTTCGATTCAGTTTGCCCTCGCTTTCGAGCGTGTTCATCAACCGGCGATACTCCTCTAGCCGGTTCGCTGCGCCCACGCTGGCAATACTGATGGCCTGGGCCTGCCGATAGTTGTTTTTCAGAACCAGACTGGCGACGTCATCGGTCATTTCCTCCAGCATCTGGTTACGCTGTTTATCGGTCAGGTCGCCCATGTCGACCGCCTGGTTCAGCAGAATTTTCATGTTCACTTCGTGGTCAGAACAGTCGACACCGCCGGAGTTGTCGATAAAGTCGGTGTTCAGTCGGCCGCCTCGCAGTGCGAAGTCGATTCGCCCAAGCTGGGTCATGCCAAGGTTACCGCCCTCGCCCACGATTTTGCAGCGAAGTTCGGAACCATCCACCCGCAGGGCATCGTTTGCCTTGTCACCCACATCACTGTGGCTTTCGGTTCTCGCCTTCACATAGGTGCCAATGCCACCGAACCAAAGCAGGTCGACCTGGGATTTGAGAATGTGGCTGATCAGCATATTCGGCGGCACCCGATCCGACTTGATGCCAAGCAGTTTCTTCATTTCAGGGCTGACCGGTATGGACTTGGCACTGCGGTTAAAGACACCACCGCCTTTGGAAATCAGCTTGGTGTCGTAATCTGTCCAGGACGATCTGGGCAGTTCAAACAGGCGCTTGCGCTCCTTGTAGCTGATAGCCGGGTCCGGTGAGGGATCGATAAAAATATGAATATGGTTGAACGCTGCCACAAGTTTCGTCTTTTCAGACGACAGCAGGCCATTACCAAAGACGTCGCCCGCCATGTCACCAATGCCGATCGCGGTGAATTCATCCAGCGCCGGGTTAATGCCCAGCTCGCGGAAGTGACGCTCCACCGACACCCAGGCGCCGCGGGCGGTAATGCCCATCTTCTTGTGGTCGTAGCCATTGCTGCCACCAGAGGCAAACGCATCCCCCATCCAGAAGCCGTATTCCGCGGCCAAACCATTGGCAATGTCAGAGAAGGTTGCGGTGCCTTTATCCGCAGCGACCACCAGATAGTGATCGTCTTCGTCATGACGTATCACCGCTTCCGGCGGCTTGATGCCGGCGTCTATAAGATTGTCGGTGATATCCAGCAGGCCGCGAATGAACGTTTTATAGGCTGCGATACCCTCTGCCTGGAAAGCCTCACGATCCGAGATGTCCGGCAACCGTTTGGCCACGAAACCGCCCTTGGCCCCCACTGGCACAATCACCGCGTTTTTGACCTGCTGGGCTTTGACCAGGCCAAGAATCTCGGTGCGATAATCTTCGAACCGGTCGGACCAGCGCAGACCACCCCGCGCCACTTTGCCACCGCGCAGGTGTACGCCCTCAACCCGGGGCGAATACACAAAGATTTCAAACATCGGCAGCGGCAGCGGTACATCCGGAATCATGTGGGGATTGAACTTCACACTGATGTACGGCTTGGTGTTACCGTCAGCGTCCGGCTGATAGTAATTGGTGCGAAGCGTCGCCTGCATCAGCTCGATGAACAGCCGGAGGACCCGGTCTTCACTCAGGTTTTCGACCGCGTCCAGGCCAGCGTTGAACTCGATCTCCAGTTTCTGCTGCGCCGCTTTGCTCTTTCCGGGGCTCTGATAGCGCTCGGGATTGAAGCGAACCTCGAAGAATTCCAGCAGCAACCGAGTCAGCTCGACATGGTTAACCAGGGTGTTGGAAATGAACGTCTGGCTGTTGGACACCCGAATCTGGCGCATATAACGCGCAAAGGTCCGCAATAACGCAATCTGCCGCCAACTCATGTAAGACGACAGCAACAGCCGGTTAAAGGCGTCATTTTCGGCGTCGCCATACCAGACCCGGCTGAACAGGTCCTCGAAAATTGGTCGAATACGGTGAATATCCACGACCGTACCGCCCGTTGTCTGGAGGGTGAAATCATGAATCCACACCACGCCGCCGAGCCGGTCGGTGACCTCAAACGGGTGCTCACCAATGACCCTGAAGCCAAGGTTATCAAAAATCGGCATAACGTCTGACAGCGGCAGGGTTTCATCCGGGAAAAAGAGCTTGAAGTGCAGCGTGCTCTCGTCTTCCTCCAACGCCCGATAGAAACTCATGGTGAGTTTCTTGTCGCTGGCTGACTGATCAATATGCTCCAGATCGATGGCCGCACGACGGGGCGAGAACATATCCTTGTAGCTGGCAGGAAAGGCGGACGAATACAGGCGATACATCTCGTTGCCCTGCTCTTCGCCGTAGGCTTCGTTCAGGGACTCCAGCAGACCGTCACGCCAGGATTGGGCAAGAGCGATGACTTTTTCACGAATTTCCTGCACCGGTATCTGGCGATTTTCAACCTGGGGCACACGGATCGTGAACTGCACCCGGGCCAGCACCGATTCCGAAAAGTGAGTCACAAATTCGATGTCTTCTGCGGCCAGCGTATCCCGCAGAACCTGCTCGACTTTCAGCCGTAATTCGGTGTTGTAGATATCCCGGGGGAAGAAGGCCAGGCAGGTCACAAACTGGCCATAGACGTCTTCCCGCATGAACAGCTCGATACGACGACGTTCCTGGATGTAGAGAATGTTCTTTGCCACCGCCAGCAGGTCCGAGGGTTCGATCTCGAAAAGCTCATCCCTGGGGTACACGGTCAGAATCTGATCCAGCTCCTTACCGGCATAATCGTCCCGCATGAAGCCCGACCGGCGCATGACGGTCTGGGATTTGCGGCGCAGCAACGGAATCTCATCCGGGCGCTCGTTGTATACCCGTGACGTATACAGGCCAAGGAAGCGTCGCTCGCCAATTACGTTGCCCTTGTCATCAAACTTTTTCACCGCGATATAATCCGGGTAAGCCGGCCGGTGAACCCGGGAACGCTGGGCGGATTTGGCAAAGATGAAGATATCGTCGGTACGGGTCATTTCATGGCGAGTGCGCTTGGGCAGCTCGTTCAACCTGACCATGTCGGGCCGTTCGTTATTGACCCTTAAAATACCCAGTTCGGAATTCTCGACCCGGCGCACAACGATGCCTTTCTGATCTTTGACGAAGTCGTACTCGTCATAACCCAGAAAAGTGAAATGGTCCTTGACCAGCCAATCCAGGAATGCCCGGGCCTCCTGCTTGCCCTCGTCGTCAACGCAGGCAGCGGTGCTGTCCAGCTCTTTGCTGATCTGGTTTACTTTTTCTTTTACGATCGGAAAATCGTTTACCGCAATGCGCACTTCGTGAAGGATGGTCTGTATGACTTCTTCCAGTTCCTTAAGGTCGTCTGCTCTGCTGTGGCGGTCGATTTCCAGAGCGATAAAAGCTTCGAAGCTGGTATCACTGGCTTTTTTCTTGGGTGGGTAAAGGTTTTCCAACTTGCCTTTGGCGTCGCGCTGCACCTGAAGGATAGAATTCTGTATCGAATGAGTGCCGATTTCCCGCTGATTGATGGCGATGCGCAGGGAATCAATGATAAAGGGCATGTTGGGGTGGAGAATAAAGATAACGGTGTGAGTGGACTGCCAGCCGTCGCTCTCCAGATCCGGATTGAATACCGACACCGGCGACTCGAATTGCTCCCGCTTCTGCAGAAATTGCCAGGCCGAGAGGATACCTCCGTAAGTATCCGAAAATCGCCGTTGAGCTAACTCTTCCAGGGGAATGTGGGCAAAATGCTGCTTTGCGAAATCCGTGATTTTTTTCGCTTCTGTCTTCGCGATTTTTTCCGCGAAAGCATCATCCAGCTGTTCGAAAAACTGATCCTTGCTGGCGATCGTCAGCGCATTCATAGTCAACCTCTGAAAGTGTGAAATAAACGTAACCGTCGAGCTGTCACATAAGCATAGTCAAGCCCTTGATTTTTGCCGCACAGATGCGAAAACTGCGGCATCTACTTACGTGAACCGTCTCTGAACCGGAGTGAGCAGCACCCATGGCATTACAGGATACGTTCGGCGATCTGAGAACTCAGTTAGCGAAAAGGATAATCGGTCAGGAAAAACTGGTTGATCGCCTCTTGATTGCCCTGCTGGCAGACGGTCATCTATTGGTCGAGGGCGCGCCCGGCCTCGCCAAAACGACCGCGATCAAGGCCCTTGCAGATCATCTTGAAGGGGACTTTCACCGCATCCAGTTCACTCCGGATCTGTTGCCGTCCGACGTTACCGGTAGCGAAATCTATCGCGCCGAAACCGGTCAGTTTGAATTCCAGCACGGCCCGATCTTCCACAACCTGGTACTAGCAGACGAAATCAACCGCGCACCGGCCAAAGTCCAGTCGGCGCTGCTTGAGGCCATGGGCGAGCGCCAGGTCAGTGTGGGCATGCGCACCTTCCCTCTGGAACGTCTGTTCATGGTCATGGCCACCCAGAACCCGATTGAGCAGGAAGGCACCTACCCGCTGCCCGAAGCCCAACTCGACCGCTTCCTGATGCATGTAGTCATTGGTTACCCGTCGGCAGAAGCGGAAAAAGCCATTTTGCATCTGGCCAGGAACGATTTCCTCCGGGGTCAGGTGGAAGCACAAACCAGGGTGTCTGCAGAACAGGTATTTGACGCCCGCAACGAAGTCGCCGATATCTACATGTCCGACACCGTGGAACAGTATCTGCTGGCCCTGGTACTGGCTACCCGCTCACCGGCATCAGTCGATCCTGAACTGGCCCGCTATACGGCCTTTGGTGCCAGCCCCCGCGGCACTATCGCCCTCGACCGCTGCGCCCGCGCCCATGCCTGGCTGGATGGCCGTGATTATGTCAGCCCGGACGACGTCAGAACCGTTGCGTTCGATGTACTGCGCCACCGCATTCTTCTGACCTTTGAGGCCGAAGCGGAAGGTATGACCGCAGACGCCATTATCAGACGCCTGCTTGACCACGTTCCGGTAGCAGCCTGAACCCTGTGACCATGACACCCGAGGCGCCTACCATCCACGTTGCACTACCACAGTTGATTCTCCTGCAGGCGGATGCCCGGGCTCTCAAGTTGCCGGCCGCCAGGCAGGTACGCGCCCGGCAGGCCGGGCTGCAGCGGTCGCCCCGGCGTGGGCGCGGCATGGCGTTTGCCGAAGTCCGCCAGTACCAGCCCGGCGACGACATCCGCAGCATTGACTGGCGGGTAACGGCGCGCAGGCAATCGCCTCACACCAAGCTGTATGAAGAAGAACGGGAACGGCCGGTATTGCTGTTGTGTGATCTGGGGCCGTCACTGTTTTTTGCCAGCACCGGCGCCTACAAACAGGTCCGGTGTGCGCAACTGGCCGCGATCCTGGCCTGGCTGGCACTCTGGTCGGGCGATCAGGTGGGGGGCATTGTATTCGATGGCCACAGCCTTATTGTGCGGCGGCCGGCAAGGCGCAAGAAATCCGTCCTGCAGTTGCTGGACACTCTTGCCGATCTGCAGCGCATCCATGGCCAGGAGACGGAAACTCAGCCACACAGCAGCCCAAAAGCGGATCTGGACACAGCGCTGGGCGAGGCCAGGCGCGTGGCGCATACCGGCAGCCGAATCTTCATCATCAGTGATTTTATGCAGATCAGCGACGACACTTCCCGCCTGCTGGGATCACTGGCGAAGCACAACACCGTCAGTGCGCTGCGCATCGTAGACCCGCTGGAACTGCGACTGCCCGATAGTGGCCGGTTCGCTATTGCCGGGGAAGACGGCCCGGTCTGGTTTGATGGCAGTAATCCGAAGTTCCAGCGGGCCTACGCCGACAAAGTGGCCCAGCATCAGGCGACCCTGGACGATTGCTTTCGCACCGCGGGTATCAGGCCTGCCACCATCATGACGGGTGACGAGCCTGCAATTGCGCTCCAGGGCCTGCTGGGCCCCAGGGGCCACATTGGCTAACGATTCATTGGTGGAATGACAATGGAACAGGATCCGCTGAGCCAACTCAAAGACATCCACATCCCGGCGCCGGGGGGATTCTGGCCGCCTGCGCCTGGTTGGTGGGTTCTGATGATTTTTATCCTGTTACTGATAGCAGTCGCGATCATCGCCCTGCGCCGCCGACGCCAGCGTAATGCTTGGCGCTCGCAGGCGCGGCGTGATCTTGGCCGACTGGCCAACCGGGCGGCCGTCACCAGCCAATGGTTCCGTGAACTGAACACACTGCTCAAGCAGTCCGCTCTTGCCCGCTACCCGGAGCGGCAACCACAATCGCTGACCGGCCATGAATGGGTGGACTTTCTGCTGGAAACCAGCCCCAATGACCGGATCGCCTCACGCCCCGTCGTCGCCTCACTGGTTGAAAGCAGTTATCAGCCCACGCCGTCCTGCGCCACCGATGACGCTATCCGGTTTGCCCGGCTCTGGCTGAGAGGGCAGAGATGCTGAGCTTCGCCTACCCCTGGCTGTTTATCCTGACAGCACTGCCGCTGCTGCTTAGAGCGCGCAAGCGCCGGTCACCGGCGGTGGAGGCACCAGTGTTGCCAACCGGTCACTGGCTGTCGGACTTGCCAGGCGTCAGCCGCAGCGGCAATCGGACGTCACTGCTGCAACAACTTCTACTGTTCATTGTCTGGGTGTTGCTGGTGGCGGCTCTGGCACGGCCGCAACAGGTAGGCGAGCAGGTTCAGTTGCCCATCACCGGCCGGGATCTGCTGCTCGCAGTGGATATTTCCCCGAGCATGGACGAGCAGGACATGGTGGTTCAGGGGCGCAGCATCAACCGCCTGCAAGCCGTAAAGCGTGTCCTTCACGATTTTATCGAACGCCGGGAGGGCGACCGCCTGGGCCTGTTGCTGTTTGGCACTGAACCGTATATTCAGGCACCGCTGACTTTCGATCTTGCGACAGTCAGAACCTTGCTGGATGAGTCCGGTATCGGCATGGCCGGCCGGGCAACCGCCATTGGCGATGCCATCGGCCTGGCGGTCAAACGATTGCGCGACCGGCCCCAGGAGCAACGAGTGGTCATCCTGCTCACCGACGGCGCCAACACCGCCGGCGAGATTCCGCCGGACAAGGCCTCGGAAATCGCCAAAGCGGCCGGCGTGCGCATCTACACCATCGGTATCGGGGCCGATTCCATGGTTCAAAGGGGTCTGTTGGGGTCCCGGCGCGTCAACCCCTCCCGGGATCTTGATGAAGGCCTGCTGACCCGCATGGCCCAACAAACCGGCGGCCAGTACTTCCGCGCCCGCAGCCTGCCCGAACTGGAGATGATTTATAAAAGCATCGACCGGCTTGAACCCATTGAACTGGACGGCAAGCGCTATCGGCCGGTGACCGAACTTTATGCCTGGCCCGCCGGGCTGGCTATGCTGGTCTGGCTTATGCTCCAGCTAGGACGGGTGGTGAAAATGACCAGAGGCCATGCCGGACGGAAGTGGGGAGACGATCATGGCTGATTTCCATTTCATCCGTCCTCTGTGGCTGCTCTTGCTGATTGCTGCAATTGCCGTGCCGCTGGTGCTGCGTAAGTTTCGCAGCCACGACAGCGGCTGGGGGCGCATCATCCCGCCCAAACTGCTGACGCCGCTGATCCGCTCCTCCGGTATTCCGGGCCAGAGTGTCCGATCGCCCACCGGACCCTTGATGCTTGCGATCGCCTTGCTGTCAGTAGCCCTTGCCGGTCCGTCCTGGCGGGAAGCGCCCACACCGCTTCAGCAACAAAATGACAGCCTGGTCATCGTGCTGGACCTGTCGCTGTCCATGCTGGCCACGGATGTGGAGCCCAACCGGCTGACATTGGCGAAACGCAAGATCCGCGACATTCTCGATGCCCGCGACGGTAGCCTCACGGCTCTGGTGGTCTATTCCGCCGGTGCCCACGTGGTCACACCGCTCACCGACGACGCCGCTACTATTACAGGCATGCTGGACGTACTCGACCCGGTGATTATGCCGGCAACGGGCAATCGCGCGGATCTTGGCGTCGAACAGGCGCTGAATCTGCTGGAACAGGGAGCTCCCGGTAACGGCCGGCTCCTGCTGATCGCCGACGGCGTAAGCGATCGTTATCAGGGCAATATCCGAAGTGCTGTGTCCGGAAGTAGATACCCACTGAGCACACTGGTCGTGGGCACGCCCAAGGGTGGCCCGATGCCGCTGCAACGTCAGGGGTTTATTCGTGACAACGGTGACATTGTGATTGTCCGGTCCGACCCCGAATCCATGCAGTCGATCGCTGAAGCCGGTGGCGGCAGCAGCCGGCCGATGACGATCTCCGCCGAGGACATAAAAGCTCTGGAGTTGCGATCCGAAGACGCCGATGAATGGCAGGACAGTGAACGCGAGCTGACGATCAATCGGTGGCAGGACGACGGCTACTGGCTGCTGTGGCTGGTCGTTCCGATAGCACTGCTGGGCTGGCGCCGCGGCGCCATGCTGCTTGTGCTGTTTACCCTTCTGCCAATGGCCCCGCGCCCGGCACTGGCCCAATCGTGGGACGGCCTATGGCAACGAGAAGACCAGCGCGGTCCGGAAATGATTCGTCAGAACCCGGCACAAGCTGCCCGGCAACTTGAGGACCCTGACCTTCGTGGCAGTGCGCTCTACCGGCAGGGCGACTATGACGGTGCCGCCGAGGCGTTCTCCCGCGGCAACCAACCCTCTGCGCTCTACAACCGGGCCAATGCGCTGGCCAGGGCCGGCAAACTTGAAGACGCCCTGAGCGCCTACGATCAGCTTCTGGAGCAGCAACCCGAGCATGACGATGGCCGTTTCAACCGGGACCTTGTCCAGAGCCTTCTGGAGCAACAGCAGCAAGAGGACCAGAACGGGCAAGACGGTGACGAATCCGGCGATCAGTCTGATCAGCAACAAAATAGTGATCAGCCAAACTCCGACAGCCAGCCCGGCGACCAGGATCAGTCCGGTGGAAACCCGCAACAACCTGACGAGCAGAATGGTCAGCCATCGGAGGAGAACGAGGAACCGGAGCAGGAAGGCGAGCAGCCGCAAGCCGAAGGCGACTCAGCAGAAAACGACGAACCGCCGTCACAACCACAGGCGCCTGCAGAACTCGATACATCACCCCTGAGCCAGGGGCAGGAGCAGTGGCTCCGGCGCGTTCCGGACGACCCTGGCGGTCTGCTGCGTCGCAAGTTTCTCCAGCAGTATCAACAAAGGAACAATCAAACCGATGAGGGCGATACACCATGGTAAACCGGCTGGTTTTTCGGCTGATTCTGATCCCGATTCTGTGGGCGCTGGTTGCCAATGCCGTTGCATCCGACACTCTGTCCGCCGAAGCTGACCGCCAGAGGCTCTATGAGGGTGAAGTACTGAGTCTCACCGTCAAAGGCACCATGACAATTGATATTAACCTGAGCAACCTGTTTGACTTCGATGCATCCAGCCTGCCGCAGCCGGATATGCAAAAGGTTAAAGACACTTTCGATATTATCGGTCAGAACCAGCGTTATTCGATCGAGACCGTCAACGGCGAAATGATCGGCCAGGTCACCTGGGTCTATCAACTCGCGCCCAAAAAAACCGGCAACCTGACGATTCCGTCACTGCGCTTTCGCGACGCCCAATCCGATGCGATAACCGTTGAAGTTGTGGACGACAACCCGCCAGGGCAAAACAGCAGTCCCCGAGATAGCTTTATCGAATTGTCTGCCGACAAGCGCGAGGTCTACGTTCAGGAACAGCTGATTTTGTCGGTTAAGCTGTTCTTCAACGGTAATCTGATTGGCGGTGAATTGTCCGAACCCTCTCACCCCAACGCCATTATTGAGAGCCTGGGCAAACAGACGGAATCTTCCCGGTATCGCGACGGCATGCGATACCGCGTCGTCGAACGTCTTTATGCCATTTTCCCCCAGCAACCCGGTGAACTTACCCTGCCGGAAATACGCTTTGAAGGGCAGGCCCGAGACTCGTCGGGACGCCTGAAATTCCTGCGTGACAGCAAGCAGTTGTTCACCATACCGGTAGCCGGCGTACCGGATAACTTCACCGGCGACACCTGGCTGCCTGCTGCTGGAATGGCCCTCTCGGAATCCGGCCTGCCCAGCGACCCGACCATTGAGGCCGGGCAGAACCTGTCGCGTAAACTGACTCTGGTGGCCCGGGGGTTACCGGCTGAGGCCCTGCCCCCATTCAATTACGATATGCCCGCCGGCATCAGGGCCTACCCGGACAGCCCGGCGCGTGAGACGTTACCGGACGAAGAGGGCCTTGCGGCCAGACTGGAACAGACCGCGGCGCTGGTACCGGTCGATGGAGGCGAACTAACGCTTCCTGAAATTCGCATTCCCTGGTGGGACACCACCACAAATACCGAGAAAGTTGCCGTCATAGCCGCACGGACACTTCAGGTCCAAGCCGCGCCGGGCCAACCCCAGACCAACGCCAACCAGACGGCAAACCCGGTACAAAGCCCGCAACCGGATTCGGATTCGAACTCCGGACCAGGCCCGGCCGCGGCCCTGCCAGCGCAACAAAGCAGCTGGCTATGGCCTGCCGTGGTTCTCATCCTGCTGGCAGGCTGGGCGTTGACCGGATTTGGATGGTGGTATTCAAGGCGCTCTCGCGACAAGCCCGGCGAGCCAAAAAACCGGGAAGACGAGTCCGAAAAGGCTCTGTTCGCCACATTGTGCGAATCCGCAAAAGCCGGTGCCCCGGAAACGCCGGATCATCTGGTTCGTTGGGCGCAGCATCAGTACCCGCAGTCCGCCATCGTCGGTCTTGGCGACGCGTACAGAGTCCTCGGCAGTGAAGTGGTCGAACGGAAGATCAGGCAGCTACAGGCCCGGGCCTACAGTCAACAGAGCGGTATCGCAGAAAGCTGGCAGGGGGACGATCTGGTTCAGGCACTGACCGGGTGTCGGAAACAGATGGTGGCGAAACCCGCCGCCAGAGGACAACTGCCCGGACTTTATCCGGACGAGCTGAACACTGGCTGATTGTTTCAGTTGGTCAGTCGGGAGTTGATCGTCAGCGTGACCGGTTCGAAATCACCCTGCTCCTCGTTCTGAGCGTCAGCAAGTACCCGGGCGGCTCTGACCGGAACCGGTTCAACAACCGCTCCCTGCCAGTCGCCGGCTTGCGGCCTGGCGTTGCCGGAGCGGGACAGCCGGGCCTGGACCGTCACCGAAGCCGCGTCTGAAATCTTTGCCTGGGGTGACATCGCGTTGCGATCATCCAGCCGGACAACGGCGGGTAACTGCCCTGCTGTCAATCGGGCAACGGCAAGAGGTGCGCCGCCCTCGGCGTCCGCTGAACGTGCAAAAACGAACAGCGCCGTGTCATCAGGGATCTCGTCGACAAAAGCCGGATCAATCTCGACTCTCACCGCCACGCCAGCCGAAGGCTCAGCGCTTGCTTCTTCTGACAAAGGCGCATCTCTGCCAAGGCGCTCATAGGCCTGCTCAATACCGTCGCGGATAGCCGCAATCTGGGGGTGATCCGGCGCCACCTCGACAATCCGTTCCCAGTACCCCAGCGCCTGCTCAAAATTCTGCGTGCTGAACGCGTTTATGCCCAGGAGCCCCAGCGCATTCACCTCGTCAGGATTTAGCTCGCGGGCCTTTTCGATGGCTCTGGTCACCTCACCGGCCATTTGACCCTGATTCTGGTAAAACAAAGCCTGGGCCGACAATCCCCAGGCCGCGGCCTTGCGCTGCGTATCCTCTTCATCAACACTCTGTGCAAGTCGCTCATAGGCCAGGCCGGCATCAGAGTATTGTTCCAGGCTCATGTAAGAACGGCCCAGCATTGCCCAGCCCTCCGAATTATCGGGGCTGGCTTCAAGTCTTTCCCGTAGTTGCTGCGCCAGGTCCTGCATCTGCCCGCGCCTGTCTCCGTCAGATGCAGCCATCTCCTGCATGGTCAGGAACTGTTCCAGATCTCCCATCGCACCCCAGCGGTCATAGAGAAACACCGATGCCGCCGGTATGGCTATCAGGCTTGCAAGCACGACAATGAAAGCACTTTTGCCGCCTTTCATCATCGCCGGGGATGGCAGCACCCCCCGCTCGGCGTCTGGCACATCATCCAGGAGACTGGCCGCCAGCTCGTCGCGAAGTTGCTGGTAGCTCTCTTTATCCAATGAGCCGGATTCCAACTCCCGTTCCAACTCCTCAAGCCGGTTACGGTAGGCCAGGAGATTCTGATTCCTCAGATCCAGGGCCACTCGGCGGCCAGAACGATGAAAAATCAAAGGCGCAACAATAAATGCAATGGCCAGCAAAATAAGCACGCTGGCAGTAAGCCAAAAGGTCTGTGTCATAGATCAGTCAATCAATGGTTGGAACATCGTCAGGATGAATGGTCGCGTCTGTCGTGGTCGCCCAGCAACCGGGTTGCGCGGTCTCGTTCCTCATCGGTAAGTGCGTAAACGCCCCCGCTGTTACGGCTGGAACGGCGCACGCTCAGGATGATGATCACTATCCCGACAACCACCACCAACCCCGGAGTGGCCCATAACAGGATCGTGCGGTAATCGACCCCTATCCGGTAACGGACAAACTCCCCGAAACGGGACACGAGTTCGTTGGTGATTTCCTCATTGCTGGCACCGTCAGACATCATCCCGTAAACCGCATCCCGCATATCTTTGGATATCGGTGCGTTGGAATCGGCGATGTTCTGGTTCTGGCATTTCGGGCAACGAAGCTCTGCTATCAGGTTCTGGAACCGCTGTTCCTCGGCCCTGGAGTCAAATTCGTAGACGTCACGCACTTCACCAAAGGCTGGCGCCGAGGTCAGAAAGACCAGGATCAGGAGTAGGATGCGAAACACCGGAGTCATCAACCAGCCTCCCCGTATCGGTCCATCAAAGGCTTGAATTTTTCATCCCAGACCTGTTCGTTCACCACCCCGACGTGACGATAACGGACAATGCCGCCGGCATCGATAAAGTAAGTTTCCGGTGCGCCATACACACCCAGATCAAACCCGAGACTGCCACGGGGATCGTAAACATTAACCGCGTAGGGATCCCCCAGCGTGGAAAGCCAATTCAGCGCTTCCTCTCGGTCGTCTTTGTAGTTCAAGCCAACAATCCGGACACCTTTTTCTTCGGCCAGCCATAGCAAGTCGTCGTGCTCATCCCGGCACGCAGGGCACCAGGTTCCCCAAACGTTCAGCAATGACACCTGACCCTTGAACAACTCTGAGTCCAACTGTTTATCCGCCTCTCGCAGGTCAGCCAGGCTGAATGACGGTACCGGCTTGCCGATCAGTGCTGATTCAAGGTTATTCGGGTCCTTGCCAATACCTGCGAACAGGATGACCCCCAGCACAATCACCGCAACGACGGGCAAAAACATCAGCAGCCGTTTCATGAGGTCACTCCGGCCGGGGTCCTTGAAGCGTCCGTGCCGTCAACCGCGGACTGCTTGGCGGGTTTTTCCGCCTTGATTTTCAACCGATAGCGACGATCCGAAATGGCCAGAAAACCGCCTATTGCCATGAAAATCGAACCCAACCAGAGCCACCGGACCAATGGTTTGTACTGCAGACGAATCGCCCAGGCATCGTCTGACACCCGCTCACCCACGGCGATGAAAACATCCCGGAACAGGCCGCCATCAATTCCCGCTTCTGTCATCACACTGCGCTGGACCAGATACTGGCGCTTCTCCGGGTATTGCACCGACACCAACCGACCATCGGCGTCCAGAATTTCAAAACGGCCATACTCTGCGGTGAAGTTGGCCCCACGACGATTACCGATTTCAGTAAACACCGCCTGATAACCACCACCGATCTCGGCCTGATCACCGGGTGACATCCTGACGTCCCGCTCAAGCCCGTAATTGGAAGCAATGGTGGCACCCGCCATTACGATGGCCATACCAAGATGCCCCATGACCATGCCGTAGTAACTGCGGGTCTGGCGCCGGAGACCGTGAACGCGGCCTTTGCGGGAAGCCGATTTTTCCCAGATATCCCAGAAGGTTGCGACCACAATCCAGGACGCAGAAAAAGTGCCGGCAAAGGCCCAGGGTTTAAACTCGCCGTAAACCACCATGACCGCTGCGGTGAACACCGTGCTGATGGCCAGAGGCCACAGCAGCTTGCGGCCCAGCCAGCCCCCGTCGGTATTCTTCCAGCGTGAAAAAATACCGGCGCCCATTAGAAGACCCGCTGCGACCGCAAGAGGGCTGAAGGTCAGATTAAAGAACGGCTCGCCGATGGACAGTCGTCCCATATCCAGATAATCCAACACCAGCGGGTAGAGCGTGCCAACCAGCACCAGTAGCGTCGACGCAACCAGTAGCACATTATTCGTCAGCAGGAAGACTTCCCGCGACAGACCGGCATAGCGGGCCCTGGAATGCACCACAGGGGCACGAAAAGCGTAGAGGGCCAGGCTGGATACAATGGTGATCGCCAGCAGGGCCAGCAAGAAAGTTCCCCGTTCCGGGTCGGAGGCGAACGAGTGAACCGATGTCAGCACACCCGAACGGACCAGGAAGGTGCCAAGCAGGCTCAACGAGAATGTCACAATCGCCAGCAATACCGTCCAGCTTTTGAAAACCCCTCGCTTTTCGGTTACCGCCAGACTGTGAATCAGCGCCGTACCGGACAACCAGGGCAGCAGCGACGCATTTTCCACCGGATCCCAGAACCACCAACCGCCCCAACCAAGCTCGTAATAAGCCCACCAACTGCCCAGCGCTATGCCAAGTGAGAGAAATGCCCAGGCAGCGGTGGTCCAGGGCCGGGACCAGCGGGCCCAGGCGGCATCGAGGCGACCGTTGATCAGCGCCGCAATGGCAAACGCAAAAGCCACTGAAAAGCCAACATAGCCCATGTATAGCATGGGGGGATGAATGATGAGACCGAAATCCTGCAGCAGCGGATTCAGGTCCGCGCCGTCCTGTGGAATGTTGGGAAGAATCCGGTCAAACGGATTGGATGTGAGCACCGTAAACAGCAGAAAACCGACGGTCACCATTCCCATCACCGACAGCACCTGCGCCACCATGACCGTTGGCAGTTGTTTACTGAAGACGGCAACCGCCAGAGCCCAGCCTGCCAGCATCAGTATCCACAGCACCAGGGAGCCTTCATGGCCACCCCAAACGGCGCTGAACTTAAAGTACCAGGGCAGCAGGCTGTTGCTGTTATTCGCAACATAGGCGACCGAGAAATCATCGGTCATAAAGGCATGTGTGAGCAATGCAAACGCCAGAGCAACAAACACAAAAAGCCCGGCTGTCAGCGGTCGGGCAAAAGCCTGCAGTTGCTCACGACCGGTCACCGAGCCGACCAGTGGCACTACCGACAAAAGAGCAGCCAACAGTAATGCAAGGATGAGCGCCATCTGTCCGAGTTCGGGATACATCAGTCCACTCCACAAATCTTGGGTTCAGCCGCGCTAGTAACTCGCGGACGTTTCAGCCTGTCGGGCACGATTCTCTGCCGCTTTTTCGAGCGCATCGTTCACTTCCGGGGGCATGTAGGTCTCATCGTGTTTGGCCAGGACCTGATCAGCAACAAAACGGCCACGACCGTCCATACGGCCCATCGCGACAACGCCCTGCCCTTCGGCAAAGAGATCCGGCAGTATGCCGGTGTACTCCACAAGGACGGACGACGAAAAGTCAGTGACTTTAAACTCCACTTTCAGGCTTTCAGGGTCTCGAATCACAGACGCTTCCTCGACCATGCCTCCGGCTCGTATTCGCACGTCGACGGGCGCCTCGCCGGCCGCAATCTGGCTGGGGTCGTAGAACAGGTTGATATTCTGGCGCAGTGCGTAGGTGGTCAGCGCCACCGCCACTGACACACCAACCACCAGAAACAGAACGATGGTCAGTCGTTTTTTACGAATCGGATGCATTTTGCCTACCCGTTATTAATTGAATCTGTTGCTCAGTGTTTTGCCGGATCCACCCGCGCGAAATCCGCGCCGGCTTTATCGGTTTTCGCAGTATCTGCCCCGTTTTGGCGGTGCGCCAGGTCCTGCATGACCACTCGGCGTCGAGCCCGCGATTGCTGAATAAGTACGAACGACATAACAAAAAAGACGATGTAACAGGCCCACACATAAGGACCGTGCCCACCCATGGAGACGAAGGCCTCAAACGAATCGAACGCCATCACCGGTTACCTCCCTGCTCAACCCGTTCTTTCACCCAGCGTGTGCGGCTCTCGCGGATCAGCACTTCTGTCTGCATTCTCAGGCAGGCCAGCCAGCCGAACAACAGATACAGGCCCAGGATCGCCATCAGCAGCGGGACCCACATTTCAGACGCCATCTTGGGCCTTTCTGTCAGTGTGAACGTGGACGGCTGATGCAGTGTATTCCACCACTCTACCGAGTACTGAATGATCGGAATATTCACAACACCAACCAGCACAAGCACAGCGACCGCCCTGGCCGCTGACTTTTCATCCGAAATCGACTTGCCCAGGGCAATGGCTCCGGCATACAGCAGAAACAGAATCAGCATGGACGTCAGCCGCGCATCCCAGACCCACCAGGTACCCCAGGTGGGTTTGCCCCAGACCGCACCGGTGAAAAGCGCCAAAAAGGTGAGCAGCGCGCCTATCGGAGCAACCGATTTCACAAAGACGTCGGCCAGCTTCATTCGCCAGACCAGAGTAACCACCGCAGCTACCGCCATCATGATGTATACAGACTGAGCCAGAAACGCCGAAGGCACGTGGATAAAAATAATGCGGTAACTGTTGCCCTGAAGCCGCTCAGGTGGCGCAAACGCAAGGCCCCAGATCACGCCTGCGACAAACAGGCCAGCACCGATCCAGAGCAACCATGGCATCAGCCGGGACGCAATATCGTAAAACCACTTGGGCGACCCCAGCTTGTGAAAAATTTGCCACATTCGGTGTTTACCTTCCTCGTTACCGTTTTACTTTATCCGTTAGACAGACTGATTCGCAGCGCTGCTGCCGCCGCGAATGGCGCCAGAGTGAGTGCCAGCACGAGAAACGCCAGCATCAGTGCCAGCTGCCCCGACACCGCTGCACCTTCTGTGGCGGCCATGACCGTGCCCGTACCGAAAATCAGGACCGGAATGTACAGCGGAATGATCATCAGGGACAAGAGCACACCTGCCGATCTTAAACCCAGCGTTAGCGCAGCGCCTATCGCTCCGATAAGACTGAGGACTGGAGTTCCGATCAGCAGCGTTAGACAGAGAACCCCGATAGAGTTCCCGTCAAGATGCACCATTACCGCCAGTACCGGCGTCAAAACCACCAGTGGTAATCCGGTCAGGGCCCAATGGGCCAGAGACTTTGCCAACACCAGTAAAAACAGCGGCTGCGGCTGCAGCACCAATTGTTCCAGCGTGCCGTCGTCAAAATCGTGGCGAAAAAGCTGATCCATCGACAGAAGAACCGATAGCAAGGCCGCAACCCAGAGAATGCCAGCCCCGGCCTGCTGCAAAAATTCTACTTCCGGGCTGACCCCCAATGGAAACAGCATGACCACCAGAATAAAAAACAATAAAGGATTCAGCAGGTCCTGGGGCTGGCGAAACGAAGACTTCAGGTCCCGCTGCATCACCACTGTCATTGCGGTCAGAGCGTCAGACGCCGTTTCCGGCGGACGCAGCATGGACCTCGCGGTGGGCTTGTCAGAGCTCATCGCTGCCCTCCCCGAGAGTGATCCGACGCATACCCGACATCTGCAGACTATGATGGGTGGTTACGATGATGCTGCCACCCTCTTCGACACGTTGGGCAAGAAGGCGCTCAAGCGCGTCTACGCCCTGGACATCAATGGCTGTAAAAATTTCGTCCAGAATCCACAAAGGCTCATCGGCCACCAGCAAACGTGCTAACGCTACCCGCCGCTGCTGGCCTGCAGAAAGGCGGTGGCAGGGCACATGTTCAAAGCCGTCCAGCCCGGTGCCCTTGAGCGCTCGTCGTAACGCGGCGTCGGAACAGGGTGAGCGCGTCGCGGTGAGCGCCCGCAGGTTTTCCAGCGGTGACAGCAGGGGCTTGATGCCGGGCCGGTGGCCGATATATAAGGTATTTCGAAGAAACGATTCCCGCCGGGCGCCCCGGTCGTTACCGCACCACAGCACGCGTCCTTCGGCATTATCGTTCAGACCGGCCAGGACCCTCAGCAACGTGGTTTTGCCGGCCCCGTTAGGGCCCTCGACACGGGTCAGGGTACCGGGCAGTATGGAGAAAGACAGATCCCGGAACAGAGTGCGACCATCCCGCTCACAGTGCAGATTGACGGCCTGTAAAAGTGGCTCGGACATTAGGGCCCCGGGATTGGTTCATGATGGCGGCAAGACCGGGCTTGCCAGCGGGCGGTATTATAACGAAAGAACCGCCAGAATACTTTGATCAGATAGCAATTCAGACACGACGCACGATGACATGGTTTTTGGACAGAGGTTATGGACATGAGTTGTGAAAGTACCTCACGGTAACCCACCCCTTCCCCCGAGCACGGACGGGCCGCCAAAGGCAGCCCGCGCCGCAGCGGATGCCCGGCCAACGGATGTCAGCCCGGCGTCCTCGGCACGGGTCCAGCTTGCCCGGCTTAACCTTGCGAACCGTGAAACCGCCCTGGCCCGAGTGGCAGAAATCATTAACCAGCAGTCCTCCGGTGCCAGCCGTCTGCTACTTGATATTCGGGGCCAGAACCTGACTGTCAATGCGGCTATTGGAGAGACATCGCTGGAAACCGGCGACTGGATCAAGGTGATGAGAGCCGGAAATGAACTTCGCCTGTTGGGCAAACTCGCGCCTGCTGCCGAATCAACCGTTGCCCGAGCGCTTGCCCAGCGACTGCCCTGGCAGCAGTCAGTGGATAGTGGCCTGGCCCGGGTCCTGTCCGCACTGACCGCCGGGCTCAAAGCTGACCCGGGCACCACTGCCCGCATTCCTGCGCCCCCAATGGCTGGCTCAGCTCAATCTTTGCCCGGAGGAGTGCGGCAGGCCATTGAGCAGCTGGCGGGTCTTCTTCCTTCGCGCCAGTCGCTGGCGACACTGACATCGGCAGATGCCGGCGGCACGCAAAACCTGACCCCCCTTGGCACCCCGTCCGCAACGCTTGCCAAACCACCGGGCGCAATGGCGGCCAGCCAGATCAAGCAGTGGATCGAGCAAAGCGGCCTGTTTGCAGAATCGCGAACGGCCCGGGCAAGCGAATCGCCGCCTGCCGATTTGAAACTTGCACTTGGAAGAGTCGTTCATCTGTTATTGGAACAACAGGGTCAGACCCTGACTGGATTCAACCGCCTTACGCCCATTCCCAGCCCCGACCTGGTCCAGGCACCGTTGCAGTTCCCGACCATGACCCAGGCGCCTCAATTCTCGGCAGAGCCAGCCACGGTCGGGCAGATGCTTCGATTACTGGCCGGCGTGCTGAACCGGATTACCGTCAATCAATTGCACAGTCAGGTGCTGTCCACCCGGGCCACCGCAGACGCACCTGCCCCGAATAACACAATGGTGATGGATCTGCCCTGGCTGAATCAGAACAACGAGCCGCGGGCCATGCAGTTGCGCATTGAAGAGCAGGCCACAGAAAGCGAAGAGAACCGAAAAACCCGGTCCAGAAACACCGAGTGGAAACTGTCGCTGGCAATGGACCTGGATGAGGCAGGCCGTATGCATTTTGACGTATCGCTGGGATTCGGCACGGTGTCAGCGCAGGTCTGGGCCGAAAAACAGTCAACTCTGCAGCAGGCCAAGGAACATTTGCCAGAATTGAGAAAAAGCCTGACTGAAATAGGGCTGGACGTAACCGACCTGGAATGCCGCAGAGGCACGCCGCAGGGGGCGACAACCCACCTTGAACACCGACTGGTAGACACACGGGTATGACACACAATGAATCGAAATCGACGTCCCCGGCGGCCGTCGCGCTGAAATACGATGGCGAACGCGCACCCACGATCGCCGCTACCGGGACCTATGAGCTGGCGGAGGAGATTATTCGGATTGCCCGTGAGCACGGGGTGCCACTTTATGAAAATGCGGAATTGGCAGGCATTCTGGCGCGGCTGGACCTGAACGAAGAAATTCCGGAGACCCTGTACCGCGTCATCGCCGAAATTCTGGCGTTTGCCTTCAACCTGGAAGGACGAACCCCCGGGGACGCGGGCACGCCTCCGGTCCGGGACTAGCTGAACCGGTCAGGCTACCTGGCGCTTGCGCAGGGCGGAGACCAGCTCCGCTTCAGGTCGGGAAATGCCGCAGGTATTCATCAAGTCCTCAATATCAGCGCCCAGATCTACCAGCCGGGAGGCCTCGTCGTAAGAAATTCTCAAGGGGTCGTTCTGGCGCATTTCATCCAGCGTGCCGCGCAGCTCATGCAGCTGGCGCTCACAGGCCACAACCCGCTGACCGACGCCCATGCTGCCACTGGCGGTTGCGTGCAGCTCACGTCCCAGGTCGCCGCAGCGCTCTTTCAATTGAGCCCTGAGCTGCCGGATCTGACGTTGCGCCACAAGTCCCTGTACACACATCAGGCACAGAACCGCAGCCGTCAAAAACCAGGGTGCCTGGGCAACAAAAATCTCGGTCATAGCGAACGTCCTCGTCTGTAGTAACACCAGGGCCGTTCATTCGGATTCTGTCGGGCGTTCATACCACCACTACAGTCCTGAGATTTCAGCCCATTCGTTGTCTGACAACATCTTGTCGAACTCGACCAGAATGATCAGTTCGCCGTTCTTGTTACACACGCCCTGAATGAACTTGGCGCTTTCCTCATTACCGACATTTGGCGCAGTTTCTATCTCACTGGCTTTCAGGTAGACAACTTCGGCTACCGAATCCACCAGGATGCCCATCACCTGATTGGACGACTCCATCACCACAATGCGGGTCGAGTCGGTTATCTCGGCGTCGACCAGCCCAAAGCGGCGGCGGGTATCGATAACCGTTACAACGTTGCCCCGCAGGTTAATAATGCCCAGCACGTAATCCGGGGCGCCGGGCACCGGAGCAATTTCACTATGACGCAGAACTTCCTGGATCTGCATCACATCAATGCCGTAGGTTTCATCGGCCAGCTTGAAAGTCACGTACTGAAGTACCTGATCATCATGGGCCTGCTTCTGTTGTCCGCTCGGGGATGCCATAACCTTTTCTCCTGTTCGGTTGCCCGGCGGGCAACGTGATCGTCAAAAAACTATCGTCAGTGCCCATTACTATAGTTCAGGGCACAAACCGTGCCAGTAGCTCAGGGCGTTGCATGTATTCAGTTCTGTCAGCTCAGATCCAGGTGCTGTTCCCGTTCAGCGCGCACCAGCAGGTCAGCCATGGACTGGACGTCAATCAATGCACACATGTGTTCAATCACTGTCCCTGCAAGCCAGGGCCGTTTGCTACGGGCGGTTCGCCAGCGTACCTCGTCCGGTTTGAGGGTGAAGGACTGGGCAACGTCATCGCAGGCTAATCCCCATTCACTCTCGTCCAGGCGAATAATAAAGCGATAGTGGTCTCTCGCGTCGGCAGGTGCACGCCCGGTCATAATCCATTCGGCAGAATCCACAACCCGCAGATTATGTCCACGGTTCGGCCGTATGCCCATATACCATCTGGGGCTTCCCGGCAATGGTCTGACCGGCTCATCTATGCGGTGAATAGCGCCCAGTAGAGCCAGTGGCACGGCCAGTTTCAGACCTGCAACCGTAAAGATGAGGCACTCGAACGGCTTGTGGGACCACTCGGGGCGTCCGGGCGGCTGCTGTTCCGGTGGTAGCAGCGTTTCCTCGACCTCCGACACCGCAGGAGGTTCTGGTTCTGGTTCTGGCTCTGGCTCTGGCTCACTGACACTGACTTCCGGCAGGATAGCCTGTTCCTGTTCCTGTTCCTGTTCTTCTGCCTCTGCCGCCGTCGCCGTGTGCAATAATTCGTCAAGATAACTGGCAATGGCAGAGCTGGGGCTATCCAACTGCGTCAATTTTCTGTCAGCCTTTTTGTCAGGCATGGCGCCGCTCCGTTCGAGCGCTGGCAAGTTCTGGCAGATCGCCAAGGAGACGGGCATAGGCTCTTACCCCATGGGTCTCGCTATCAAGCCCGGACGGCGTCATCCCGGCCTGGCTGGCATCACGGAATTTGGTATCGACCGGAATCGCAAACCGCCAGAGACTGTCGGGGTAGGCTTTGCGAAGCTGGTTCAGACTTTTGACCGACGCCTGGGTTCGGCGATCAAACAGAGTCGGCACAATTGTGTAGGACAGGACGTTTTTCTGGGACCGCATAATCATCTCGAGGGTGTGGAGCATTCTCTCCAGACCCTTGATAGCGAGAAACTCGGTCTGCACCGGGATAATCAGGTGCTGGGCTGCAGCCAGGGCATTCACCATCAGCACGCCCAGTGACGGCGTGTTATCCAGCAAAACATAATCAAAATCATCCCAGAGCTGAGCAAGGGCCCGGGATATGATTAACCCCATACCTTCCACACCCACCATTTTACGCTCAAGTGTTGCCAATGCCGTACTGGCAGGCAGTAAAAACAGGCCGTCAAAGTCGGTTTCGCTGATCAACTGGGCCGGCAATCCGGTCGGCACCTTGCCCTGATGCTGAAACAGGTCAAATACACTGTGGCTGATTGAATCCGGATCATGGCCAAACCAGCTGGTCAGCGATCCGTGAGGGTCCAGGTCGACCAGCAGAACCCGCTTGCCCCGCTCGGCAAGTAACCCGCCAAGCGCAACCACAGACGTTGTTTTTCCTACACCACCTTTCTGATTGGCTACTGCCCAGATTCGCACTTGATACTCCCCAGCATGAGCTACTCCGGAAAGACCGGAATCCGTACAGAATTATCGGCCGTTTACGGCGCAACTTGAAAATATTTCGGCAAGTAGTTGCCGCGATGAATCATCAGAAAAGTCAGTACAGGAATTGTGCCAATCCGCGCAGTTCGACTTTAACGCACCGCACCACGAATACTGGCATCTCGTGAAATCAGCAGGACCACACGCCGATTGCGCCGGCGGCCTTCCTCCGTGTCGTTGCGGGCAACCGGCTGGTACTGGCCATAACCAATAGCGGCAAGGCGCTCTGCCTCAACCCCTTCCATCGTCAGCATCCTGACAAGGGCGGCTGCCCGGGCGGTGGACAGCTCCCAGTTGGATGGAAAAGCGTTGGTGCGAATCGGCTGATTATCCGTAAACCCTTCCACCCGGACGGCATTGTCTCTATCGACCAACACCGACGCGATGGACTCAACCACCTCGAACGCATCGTAGTGGGGTTCGGCATCGCCGCTGCTGAACAGCAGACTGTTGCGAAGGCTCAGCTCCAGCCACTGCTCGTTGCTTTCTACCGTGACTACGCCCTGATTGATCAACTCATCGAATTCCAGAGCCAGTTGATCCGCCATCGAGCGCAGGGCGTCGGTGCGACCCTGTTCACTCATGTCAGGATTCTGCGGAGCTTCAGTGACCGGCGGCTGAATCACATCGTTCTGACTTCCCGGGACGGCAACCGGGGGCCGGTCACCGACTTCTATCGGCTGAAAGGATCGCTGGGGTGCATTGAAAACGCCCGTGAGGGTTTCTGACAGAACTTTATACTTGCCTTCGTTCACCGACGACACGGAATACATAACCACAAAAAAAGCGAAAAGAAGCGTGATGAAATCCGCGTAGGAAATCAGCCAGCGCTCCTTGTTATGCAGGTCATCTTCTTCAATCCTTCGGCGCCGGGTCATTAGGGTAAGCACCTCATTGCAAGAAGCCCCGCAACCGGAGCTCAATGGACTTGGGGTTCTCCCCATCGGCAATGGCAATAATGCCGTCGATCATCATATCCTCGTACCGAGTGCGCTCCCTGAGGATACCCCTGAGCTTGTTGGCTACTGGGAAAAACAAAAGGTTTGCCAGAGCCACACCGTAAATGGTTGCCACAAAAGCGGTCGCAATCCCGCTGCCCAGAGACTCGGGATCTTCAAGGTTCGTCATAACCTGGATCAGACCCATAACCGCACCAATGATACCGATGGTGGGTGAGTAACCGCCCATGGCCTCAAAGACTCTGGCAGATTCCAGATCCCTCTGCTCCCGGGTTTCCAGCTCAACCTCCATAATACTGCGGATGGTGTCTGCCTCGGAGCCGTCTACCAGCAATTGCAGACCCTTTCTGGCGAACCGCTCAGGCTCTTTCTCGGCCATGCCTTCCAGCCCAAGCAACCCTTGCTTGCGGGCTTTTACACTCCAATCAATCACCTTACCGATGCCATCTTCGAGGCTGATGTACGGCGGGAAAAACACCCAGCGAACCTGACGGCACGCCCGTTTAAGCAGCGGCCAGGATGTCTGAAGAATGGTCGCTGCCAGGGTGCCGCCGATCACAATCAGCGCGGCGGGTGCATTGAAAAGCGACCCAAGGGCCCCGCCCTCCAGAAGATTGCCCCCCAGAATGGCAACAAACGCCAGAACAACGCCCAGCAGACTCAGGATATCCATCAGTTCACCCCGTCAACCAACCGGGGGCCGACGTCATCCAGTGCAAGCACCTCATCAGTCAGGCCGGCTTTGGCAACCGCCATTGGCATGCCGTAGATGACCGATGACTTTTCATCCTGGGACCAGATGTCCGAACCGCTTTGTTTCATAAGGCGGCAGCCTTCTTTTCCGTCTGCGCCCATACCGGTCAGAATCACCCCCAGCGTTTTACCCGGGAATGCCCGGGCCAGCGAGCCGAAAGTAACGTCAACGCACGGCCGGTAATGCAGGCGGTCGTCGCCGGGTAAGATTCTGACCCGCGCTTGGCCACCTCGATTCTCGACAATCATCTGCTTGCCGCCGGGCGCCAACAATGCCAGCCCCGGCTCCAGCAAATCCCCATCTTCCGCCTGCCTGACCTTTATATTACACAGTTTATTCAGGCGCTCTGCGAAGGCCGGCGTGAAGCTGGCAGGCATATGTTGAATCAGCAATATGGGTGCGGGAAACGAAGCCGGCAAGACCGTCAGAACCCGTTGCAGCGCCACCGGACCGCCTGTTGATGTGCCGATCGCAACCACACTGTAGTGTTTCGCAGGCCCCCGGCGAAAACTCTGGCGCGGAGTTTCGGGCTGTGGTTTTTTTTGCGCTGGGGACGCTGAGTTCGCTGAAGGTGCACTGGGACGAACCGGTCTAGCGCTGGTCGAGCCTGAAGAGGGTTCCGGCCTTGGCGTAGACGTCGCAGCCGGCGCATCGTCAGGTTTGGAGGCTTTTCCACCGGGACGACTCCCGGCCACATCAAGAACACGCGTAATCAGGATTTTCTGAAGCTCACTGGAATCCCGGGCAATTTCTTCAAAGTTCTTGGGCAGGAAATCAACCGCACCGGCCTCGAGCGCATCAAGTGTTACCCGAGCACCCTCGTAGGTAAGCGAAGAGAACATCAGCACCGGCACCGGGCGCGTGGCCATAATTTCCCGCACCGCAGAAATACCGTCCATCACCGGCATTTCGTAATCCATTGTTATGACATCAGGCCGAAGTTTTTCAGCCATTTCCACGCCTTCGCGACCGTTGGTGGCGGCACCCACCACTTTGATCTGGCCGGAAGCCGTGAGGATCTCCGTCAGTCGTTTTCGAAAAAACCCTGAATCGTCAACGACCAGGACAGAAACTGTCATCCACTTCTCCTACCCGTAATGTTGAAGCAAGCTCGGAACGTCAATAATGAGGGCAATACGCCCATCGCCGGTGATCGTCGCGCCGGCCATTCCCGGTGTCCCCTGGAGCGCCCGACCGAGGGGCTTGATCACGACCTCTTCCTGGCCGACCAACTGATCCACCACAAACCCCACGCGGCGCGTGCCCATAGCGACAATCACCACGTGACCGTTTTGGGGCTGTGGCTCGCCATTGCTCTTCACCAGCCAGCGCTTGATGTGGAATATCGGGAACACCTTGTCACGGACCACAATGCACTCGCGACCATCAACGATGTTCTTTTTAGTCAGATCCAGGTGGAAGATTTCCACCACGTTAACCAGAGGCAGCGCAAAGGACTGGTCGCCCAGCTTGATCATCAACGTTGGCATGATTGCGAGCGTCAGGGGCACCTTGATCAGAATCCGCGACCCTTTGCCCAGCTCCGATTCCACGCTGATCTGCCCGTTAAGCTGGCTGATCTTGGTTTTGACGACGTCCATGCCTACGCCACGCCCGGACACGTCAGAAATCTGTTCCTTGGTTGAAAAGCCGGCCGCAAAAATCAGGTTGTAGCATTCGGTGTTGGTCAGCCGATCAGCCACATCCTGGTCGAATACGCCTTTTTCTACCGCTTTACGCCTGAGCACATCCGGGTCCATCCCCGCGCCATCATCGCTGATGGACAGCAGAATGTGATCTCCCTCCTGTTCCGCGGAGAGCACGACATTGCCCTGCCGGGGTTTGCCGGCCTTTTCGCGGACATCCGGTGCTTCTATACCGTGGTCGACTGAATTGCGAACCAGGTGAACCAGAGGATCCGAAAGCGCCTCAACCAGATTCTTGTCCAGATCGGTTTCTTCACCGTGCATCTCAAGGTTGATCTCTTTCTTGAGACTGCGGGCGAGGTCCCGCACGACCCGCGGGAAGCGGCCGAATACTTTCTTGATCGGCTGCATTCGGGTCGCCATAACGGCGGTTTGCAGATCGGTTGTAACCACATCCAGGTTGGACACGGCCTTGTGCATATGTTCGTCTTCGCTGTCCGAACCCAACCGTTGCAGGCGATTTCGCACCAGCACCAGCTCGCCCACCATGTTCATGATGTCGTCCAGGCGCTTTGTATCGACACGTACCGAAGTCTCGGCAACCGGCGCGGCTTCACGGGCCGGCATCGCCGGCGCAACAGAACCGTTTTCTTTGCCGGTGTCCGCAGGCTGCTCTGCCTTGGGCTTGGGGTCCGGGGCTTTGTCGGCGGATTCCGGCTTTTTGGCGACGGGCGATTTCTTGTCTACGGGTTTCTTCTCAGTCGGCTTTTTAGCAGCGGGGTTGGCAGCGCTGCCTTCGGTAGGGCTTCCGCCTTTGCCGTGTAAATCGTCAAGCAGACGCTCAAACTCATCATCGTCAATCAGGTTCGGATCGCCCTTCGCAGGGGCCTCATCCGCGGGTGGTGGCCCGGAGAATTTGCCTTTGCCATGCAGTTCGTCGAGAAGACTTTCAAATTCGTCGTCGGAAATGTCGTCACCCGAGCTTTCATTTTGCTCAGTGGCTTCTTTACCGTCTTTCTTTTCGTCTGTCAGGGCATCAAGCAGCTGCTCAAACTCATCATCCGTGATGTCGCCACCGTCATCGTCGTCAATGTCTTCAGCCACGACCTCACTTTCACTGGCGGGCACAGCCAGTCGGTCCAGGGCTTTGATCAGTTTATCGGGCGCAGGAGTGAGCTCCTCCTGCTGTCGAACCTGTTCAAACATAGCGTTAACATTGTCCAGCGCCTCAAGAACAACGTCCATCAGGTCGGAATCAACTTTGCGTTTATGATTTCTCAGGGTATCAAAGACGTTTTCTGCCGAGTGACAGCAGTTCACCAGGGCATCGAGTTGCAGAAAACCCGCACCGCCCTTGACGGTATGAAAGCCGCGAAAGATCGAGTTGAGCAAATCACTGTCATCGGGACTCTGTTCCAGTTGGACCAGCTCCTCTGACAGTTTCTCGAGGATCTCACCCGCTTCGACCAGGAAGTCCTGCAGAATCTCGTCATCAGCATCAAAAGCCATGGGCTATCCTCTCAACTCAGAAACCAAGGCTGGACAGTAGGTCATCTACATCGTCCTGCCCGGATACAACATCTTCTCGCTCATCGGCCTTAATCTGGGGGCCAACGCCCTGCTCCGCTGATTCTTTTCGGTCATCTTGCTCGGCATGTACATGCACAGTTCCAGTGAGCTGGTCAACGTGACTGGCCATCATCACCAGGCTCAGCAGGTGGTCCTCAACTTCTTTGACCAGCGCCGTGACCTTCTGGATAACCTGTCCTGTCAGATCCTGGAAATCCTGAGCCAGCAGAATTTCCGACAGATTATCGTAAGTGGCTGCAGCGTCTGCGTTCAGCGTGACGAAAAAGGTGTCAATCCGTGCATACAGTGCGCGGAACTCGGCCGGCTTCATTTCCCGGCGACGCAACCGCTGCCATTCGTCCCGCAATTCAGCGGCTTCATCCCGCATGGAGCTGGCTCGGGGCATGGCTTCTTCTACCAGGTCCATGGTGCGGTTGGCGGCCTTGCTGGTCATCTGCACCACGTATTCAAGGCGATCAGAGGCATCCGTCATTTTGGACAGGGCTTCGGATTGCTCCGCATTGCGCGGGTCAATCTGGAAGTTCCGGATTGCCTCATGGAGGCTGCGGGTCAATCTGCCCACTTCCCGGTAAAGGCTCTGATCCCTGACCTCGCTAAGGTCATTAATAACAGTCATCGCAGCCGCATAATCCCCGGCATTGACCTGCTCCATCAGCTTCGTGGCCTGAATTCGAAGTTTTTCCGTCACCTCGTCGCCAAAACCCTGATCGTCTGTCTCGTTATTGCTCATGGAGCCCATCCGACCTCTGGTTACTGGATTCGTTCGAAGATCTTCTCGATCTTTTCTTTGAGAACCGCTGCGGTAAAGGGCTTCACAACATACCCATTCACGCCTGCCTGAGCCGCCGCCACAATCTGGTCACGCTTGGCTTCGGCGGTCACCATCAACACCGGCAGCGTTTTCAGGTTGTCATCGGCGCGAACTGACTTCAGAAGATCCAGCCCGGACATGCCCGGCATATTCCAGTCGGTCACCAGAAAGTCGTATTTTCCGCTTTTGAGCATCGGCAGAGCTGTGTTGCCATCGTCTGCTTCATCGGCGTTCGAGAAGCCGAGGTCTCTCAGCAGGTTCTTGATGATCCGTCGCATGGTTGAGAAATCGTCCACGATCAGGATTTTCATGTTTTTGTCCAATGGGACCTCCAGTTAAAAATGCCCGGAATTCGTATTTGTCTTCTGGCCACAGTTTAGCAGGCCATAGATTGTGTAAACCGCTTTTTCTGAGACTGGAGCCCGGTCAAAACGTTACCGAGCGCCAGTCCTTCATTGCCGCCAATCCGACAGGCGACCTTTAAGCCGCAACGCTGCCTGACTGTGAATCTGACTGACGCGACTCTCACTGACACCCAGCACCGCGCCGATTTCTTTCAAATTAAGTTCTTCCTGGTAATAAAGACTCAACACCAGTTTTTCGCGCTCGGGTAAATCATTAATCGCGCTCGCCAGACTGGCTTTAAAATTGGCAGAAGCCAGGCCTTCAAGGGGGTTATCTCCCGCATCTTGTTCATCTATCGGCAGGTCGCCGGATTCATTGAGCTCATCAAGACTAAAAAGTCGTCCGCTGCTCGCGTCACTCAGCCCGGCGTGATAATCGTTCAGGTCCAGTCCCAGCTCTTCCGCCACTTCCCAATCCAGTGCCTCGCGGCTGACGCGGTCTTCCACCGTTTTGATGGCGCCGGCAATTAGCCGGGCATTGCGGTGCACCGACCGTGGCACCCAATCGCCTTTGCGGATTTCATCCACCATGGCGCCGCGGATACGGATTCCGGCATAAGTTTCGAAGGTGGCGCCTTTCGTGGAGGTGTAACGTTGAGAGGCTTCCAGCAGACCCATCATTCCCGCCTGCATGAGGTCTTCAAGCTGAACGGAGGCAGGCAGACGAGCCATCATATGAAGTGCAATTTTCTTCACCAGAGGCGCGTGCGACTCAACAAGTTTTGAAGCAGCGCCCGCTTCGGTTCTCTGGTAGATTCCAAGTTCTTTCGCCAATGTCACGTATCCTATTACCTAATGACAGGATCAAAATCAGACTTCGACGAGCCGCTCTACAAAGAATTCCAGGTGGCCACGGGGAGAAGTCGGCAGCGGCCAGCTGTCGACTTTTTCCGCCAGCGCTTTTATTGCCAGCGACGCTTTGGCCCGGGGATAGGCATCCAGAACTGCTTTTTGTCTTTGGACCGCTTTCTTGACGGCCTCGTCGTACGGCACAATTCCTACATATTGTAGCGCCACATCCAGGAATCGCTCGGTCACCCGCGTTAATTTCTCAAACAAATGGCGCCCTTCCTGCTCGTTACGAACCTGATTGGCCAGTATGCGAAAACGATCGGTGCCGTAATCCCGGTTCATCAACTTGATCAGTGCGTAGGCATCGGTAATCGACGTGGGCTCGTCACAGACGACAAGCAGCAACTCTTGCGAAGCTCGAAGGAAGCTCACCACAGACTCGGAGATACCAGCGGCAGTGTCAACAATCAGCACATCTATCTGGTCTCCCAGATCACTGAAGGCGTTGATCAGGCCCGCATGCTCGAGATTGGAAAGCTGGGTCATTCGCTGGATACCGGAGGAGGCAGGCACAATCTTGATGCCGCCGGGGCCATTCACCAGAACGTCACGCAGATCGCAGTTTCCGGCGAGCACATCCTGGATGTTGCGGTTGGCAGTAATCCCCGACAATACGTCAATATTGGCGAGTCCAAGGTCAGCATCCAGCAGAACAACCCGACGCCCCATCTGAGACAGCGCAATGCCGAGGTTGACTGACACATTACTCTTGCCAACGCCCCCTTTGCCGCCTGTAACCGCAATCACCTGAACCGGGTGTAATTTGCTCATACTGCCTCCGATCTCTTGCCTCTACCCAATGAAGAGGGTTGTGTTTTGTATGTTCAGACGGCTACCGCCGCCTGTTGCTGGATCTTTTTCAGCCTTTCAACCGCCATGCGCACCAGTGGAACCGGTTCGGCATGATGCAGGTCTTCCGGAATCTTCTGCCCGTTAGTGTAATAGGCCACGGGCAACCCTGTCTCCATCACAAACCCCAGGGCCTCCCCAAGGGTCAGCGCCTCATCGGTTTTGGTCACCAGGCAGCCAGCGAGATTCGCCATCTTATAGCAATGCCAAACGGATTTCATGATCCGCGGCTGACTCGTGGCCGAGGCAACCAGATGCGTTTTAATCTGGTGATGGCTTCGGGCCAACTCATTCAGCTGTTCTTCATAGCCCTTGTCAGAACTGGTCAGCCCGGCGGTGTCAATCAACACGAGATGACGGTCTGACAGCTCGTCGAGAATATCGTCCAGTGAATGACGTTCATCGACGACGCGTACCGGGACATTCAGTATCCGCCCGAAAACAAACAACTGCTCGTGGGCCGCTACCCGGTACCGGTCCGTTGTCACCAGGGCAAGGGATTCCGGGCCATGGCGCAGAACATAGTGGGCCGCAAGCTTTCCAATGGTGGTGGTTTTACCGGATCCGGTCGGGCCTACCAAAGCGTATACGCCGCCCTGGTCACCCCACTCCCCGCGCGATGTCTTCACACCGGCGACCAGCATTTTAAGGCTCTGTTTCCAACCATCTTCAAGCCGCCCCTCGCGATGGCGACGTGCCAGGCTGACCGACAATTCCGTACCCAGACCAAGTTCCTGAAGTCGCTCTGACAGTCGCTGCTGAACCGCCGTCGGCCCTGGCTTCTCTGCCACCTCGTCACTACCCCTGCCGTCGACTCTCTGGGCACTCATCATGTCACGCAGAGAACTGATTTCCGCGCGCATCTGTGCCAGCTCTCCGGAATAACCCTTGTCCGAAAAATCGTGACCGGTTTCCTGGCTGACATCGGCAAGCTGACTGGCGAAGTCATCCGCAGGCGCCACCTGTGAGCGACGCTTTTGTTCCTGCTCTGACGGCCTTTCGCGCACTTCACGGATCCGATCGCGGGATCGGTTCAGTTCCGACTCAAGCTGGCGGTGCTGTTCTGCCTGAAGTTCGGCCAGACGCGACCCGTTAGTGGCCCCTTTCGCCGCTTCGCCAAGACGTTGACGCGCCATATTTTCGTCATAATCCAGTGCTGTCACGATTTCGACGCCACCATCCACCCGCCGGTTTGAGAGGATCACCGCGTCTTCCCCCATCTGCTCTCGCACCAGGCGGAGCGCTTCGGACATGCTCGGGGCAAAAAACCGTTTTACTTTCATGATGAACTTTCCTCCGGGGCCCGCGATTTCAGTCGCCGACCGCTCTGTGAAACGCCGCCTTTACTGGCCAACGGATGCCACAATCGTGATCTGTTTGTTATCCGGCACTTCCTGATAAGACAACACGTGCAAGCGCTCGACGCCATAACTGGCAAATCGTGCCAGTACCGGTCTGAGCGGCCCGGACACCAGCAGAATGGCTGGCTTCCCAAGCATTTCCTGGCGCTGGACGCTGTCTCTCAGGGATCGCTGCAGTTTCTCGACCATATTGGGTTCCAGCACCAGGCCAATATCGTCCTGCCCGCCAGATTGTTGACTCTGCTGAACAGACTTCAGCAATAACTGTTCCAGATCCGGATCCAGGGTAATCACCGGAATTTCGTTTTCATTGCCACAGATGCTCTGGATGATCATCCGTCGTAGCGCCTGCCGTGCCATAGTGGTCAGGACTTTCGGATCCTGACTCTTCGGGTGAATGTTAACGATGGCCTCGGCGATGGACCGCATATCGCGGATCGGCACTTCCTCTTTCAGCAGGTTCTGCAGCACTTTTAACAACATGCTGATGGAAACCGTGGTGGGCACCAGCTCTTCCGCCAGCTTGGGCGATATTTTTTCAAGCTGGTCCAGCCACTTCTGAACTTCTTCGTGACCAAGCAGCTCATGGGCGTGCTTCTGCAGTATCTGGTTCAGGTGGGTAGCCACAACGGTGCTGGCATCAACAACCGTGTAGCCCAGGGTCTGGGCCTGGTCTTTCTTTTCGGGCTCGATCCAGCTTGCATCCAGGCCGAAGGCCGGGTCCTTGCCCGCGATTCCTTCAATCTTTCCAAACACCTGGCCTGGATCGATGGCAAGCTCACGATCCGGATGAATCTCGGCCTCGGCAATCGTTACCCCCATCAGGGTGATGCGATAGACATTGGGCATAAGATCAAGGTTGTCTCGAATGTGGACAGACGGCATCAAAAAACCCAGATCCTGGGACAGCTTTTTCCGCACGCCCTTGATCCGGCTCAACAGCTGTCCGCCCTGGGATTTGTCCACCAGCGGAATCAGACGATAACCGACTTCCAGGCCGACGATATCCACCGTGGCGACGTCATCCCAGCCCAGTTCACGGGTCTCTCCCGGCGCTGGAAGCTGACCGGCGTGGTCCGTGGTTTCACCACCGGACGCAATATCCCGTCCAGCCGGGCGAGCACCGCCGCGGGCGGGCGTCAGCGGTTCCTCTTCCACCGTCTGCTGGTCTTTTTTCCAGATGTACCAGGCAATGCCAGCGGCGATACTGCCAAGCCCCAGAAAGGCGACGTGGGGCATGCCCGGAATGAGTCCCAGAATGATCAGAATAAAGGCCGCAATACCGATCGCTTTGGGCGCATTGAACATCTGGTAAAGAATCTGGCTGCCCATATCCTGGCTGGACGTGACCCGGGTCACCATGATCGCCGCGGAGGTCGCCAGCAGCAAAGAAGGAATCTGCGCCGCCAGGCCATCACCGATGGTCAACAACGCGTAATTCTGCATGGCCGTACCAAAGGTCAATCCGTGCTGAATCATGCCAATCGCGACACCGCCAATAATATTGATGGCAAGGATCAGCAAACCTGCAATGGCATCACCTTTAACAAACTTGCTGGCACCGTCCATGGAGCCATAGAAGTCCGCCTCCTGCGCGATTTCGGAACGACGATGCTTGGCCTCTTCCTGATTGATCAGGCCCGCGTTCAGATCCGCATCAATGGCCATCTGCTTGCCAGGCATCGCATCCAGAGTAAATCGGGCGCTGACTTCCGACACCCGGCCTGCACCTTTGGTCACAACCAGAAAGTTGATGATCATCAGAATGGCAAACACAATCAGGCCGACCGCGTAATTGCCGCCAATCAGCACCGCACCGAAAGCCTCAATGACCTTTCCTGCCGCATCTCCTCCGTCTTGCCCGTTGAGAAGCACGATCCGGGTCGACGCGACGTTCAGAGCAAGACGAAATAGGGTGGCAACCAGCAATACCGTGGGAAAGGCCGCAAATTCCATGGGTCGCAGCGAGTAGACACACACCAGAATGATGACAATGGACAGGGTAATGTTGAAGGTGAAGAACACATCCAGCAGAAAGGTCGGCATGGGCAGAATCATCATGCCCAGCAGACCCATCAACATCACGGGTACGCCGATATTTCCCCGCGTCAGGGATTTGACATTATGGAGGACAAACGCTCGGTCCATGCCGGAAAACTCTCCGATTTACGGTCTGATGCCAGGGATGCCGGTGGTTTTTTTGACGCTCGCGGCCTGATATCAGGAGCTATCGCAATATCCGTACCAGTACTGGATCATTTTATTTCGACCCGGCCTGACGCCCCTCTAAAGATGCGGTATCCTTGCGCTTTCTTGGACAGACAAAGGTACACCCATGCCCATTTACGAGGTAAAACACCCGCTAATCCGCCATAAACTCGGTCTGATGCGACGCGCTGAAATCAGCACCAAAAACTTCCGGGAGCTTGCCCAGGAAGTCGGTGCCCTGCTGACCTACGAGGCCACCAAAGACTTCTCGCTTCAGCCCAAAACCATTGATGGCTGGGCCGGGCCTGTCACCATCGAGCAGATCCAGGGCAAGAAGATCACCATTGTTCCCATTCTTCGCGCTGGCATGGGCATGCTGGACGGCGTATTGAGCCTGATCCCCGGTGCCCGCGTCAGCGTGGTCGGGCAGGTCCGCAACGAGGAAACCCTGAAGGCCAGCACTTACCTTGAAAAGCTGGTTGGCGAGCTCGATCAACGCATGGCCATGATCGTCGACCCCATGCTCGCCACAGGCGGCTCTCTGATCTCTACCATTGATCTGCTCAAAAAAGCTGGCAGCACCGAGATCCGGGCGCTGATCCTGGTCGCCGCACCGGAAGGTGTGAAAAAAGTGCTCGAAAGACATCCGGATGTATCGATCTACACGGCCTCAATCGACGACGGCCTGAACGAGAAGGGTTATATCCTTCCCGGCCTGGGCGATGCAGGCGATAAAATCTTTGGCACCAAACAAAAGGACGTCTGAACATGCAGGACCAATCCACCCAGGAATACGCCAACGAACCAGTCTGGAAACAGGCAGTCAGCGGTTCCCAGATGCTGCTAGTGGCCTTTGGCGCCCTGGTACTAATGCCCCTGATTACCGGCCTGGACCCGAACGTCGCACTGTTTACCGCCGGCATCGGCACTCTCATTTTTCACATTGTGACCGGCGGACAAATCCCGATCTTCCTGGCCTCCTCGTTTGCGTTTATCGCACCCATCATGGCCTCCACCGGCCGGTTTGGCATGGAAGAGACCCTCGGCGGCCTGATGGCGGCTGGTATTCTCTATATCGTGCTCAGTGGACTGGTCAAAGCCAGGGGCACCGGCTTCATTACCCGGCTTCTGCCACCGGTGGTTATTGGCCCCGTGATCATGGTGATCGGCCTCAGCCTGGCGCCAGTCGCCGTGTACATGGCGTCCGGGCGCACCGGTGACGGTGCCGAACAACTGATTCCCTACGACACCGCCATCTGGATCGCAATGATTTCACTGCTGGTGACCGTGGTGACGTCAGTCTGGGCGAAGGGCTTTCTGCGGCTGGTTCCGATCCTGTTCGGCATCATCGTAGGCTATCTGATTTCATTTTTTACCGGCATTGTCGATTTCAGCCCCATTATCAACGCACCCTGGCTGGCGATCCCCAATTTTGTCGCACCGGCGTTCAGCACCGGCGCCATCCTGTTCATGATCCCGGTGGCCATTGCACCGGCCATTGAGCACATCGGCGACATACTGGCCATCGGCAGCGTCACCCACAAAGACTATCTCAAGAAACCGGGCCTACACCGCACGCTGCTGGGCGACGGCCTGGCGACCAGCGCAGCGGCGGCCTTCGGCGGGCCACCCAACACCACCTATTCGGAAGTCACCGGCGCGGTCGTGCTGACCCGCAACTTCAACCCCAAAATCATGATCTGGGCCGCAGTCATCGCCATTGTTCTGGCCTTTGTCGGCAAATTCGGGGCTGCCCTGCAAACCATTCCCGTACCGGTTATGGGCGGCATTCTGTGCCTGCTATTCGGTTCCATTGCGGTGGTAGGCCTGAACACACTGATCCGCCACCAGGTGGACCTGTCCCAGGCGCGCAACCTGGTAATCGTGGCGATTACCCTGGTCTTCGGTATTGGCGGCATGGCCCTGGGCCAGATGGAAGGTATCGCTTTGTGTGCGGTGGCAGCCATCGTGTTGAACCTCATACTTCCCGGTAAAGGCGAAGCATGGGGCAATACCGAAGAGCCACAGTAATCCTGTGGTTCGTCTGGCACCGTAGGTCGGATTAGCGAAGCGTAATCCGACAGAAAAAGATGGCAAACCACCAGAGTCAGATATCCCGCCGCAAATCCGACGGAATCGGGAATTCAGGCACATGGGGTTTGTCGCCGCGGCCCTTGCGGAACTGGCGGAGTTGGAACACATAGGCCAGAACCTGGGCAATGGCCATATACAGACCGTCGGGAATTTCGCCGCCCACTTCGGTGTTGTGATAGACCGCCCGGGTCAGCGGTGGCGTGCGCATGATTTCCACCTTGTGCTCCCGGGCAATTTCCATAATCTTGAAGGCTGTCTCGTCCGATCCCTTGGCCACCACAACCGGAGCAGCCATTTTGTTCTGATCGTACTTCAGCGCCACCGCATAATGGGTCGGGTTAGTGATCACCACGTCCGCACCCGGCACGTCCTGCATCATCCGCCGCTGGGCCATTTCACGTTGCAACTGACGGATCCTGCCTTTGACCTCCGGCTTGCCTTCCGTGTCCTTGAACTCGTCTTTTACTTCCTGCTTCGTCATCCGAAGCTTTTTCTGGTGGTCGTATATCTGGAACGGCACATCAATCGCCGCAATGATAATCGTGGCACAAGCCAAAATCAGAAAACTCCAACCCAGAGTCCAGAGCACATGCTCCATCGCCGACCTGGCGGGCTCCTCGGAAATGCTCAACAGGTCTTCCGTGCGCACGTTCAGAATCAGAATGGCTACGGCCATCACCAGGCCAACTTTCAGAAGCGCTTTAACCAGTTCAATCAGGGACCGCATGGAGAACATGCGCCCCAGGCCCTTGATCGGGTCCATCCGGTTCAGCTTCGGGGCAATCGCCTTGCCGCTGACCAGCAGGCCGCCAATACCGATTGAGCCCGCGATGGCCGCCACCAGCATAAGAATCAACAGCGGCGCAGTGGACCAGGTTGCTTCTTTGGCGGACGCCAGAAGCTGCACGGTCATATGGCGGGTGTCGAATATCGCAGAGCGTTCCAGCACAAAGCTGTCTCGCATTATGTCCGCCAGGGAAGAGCCCATGGACGCACCGAATACCAGCAGTCCGCCGGCGCCCGCCAAAAGCACCGCCATGGTGGCCAGTTCTTTCGAACGCGCAGTCTCGCCATCCTCCCGGGCTTTTTCGAGCCTTCGGGGGGTGGCCTCCTCGGTTTTCTCCTGACTGTTATCGTTCTCTTCGGCCATACTCGAGCCCTGAAAGCGTCAGGGCTGACCCTGAAGCTGGCGCATGAATTCAAAAGTTTCCCGGGAGTACTGCTCGAAATGTGGCAGAAAATTGGCGTGCAGTACCCATATAGCAAACAATCCAAAAATCAGGCCAATCGGGAAGCCCAGGGCGAAAATATTCATTTGCGGGGCAGCCCTGGTCATCACGCCAAACGAAATGTTGACAATAAACACAGCGGTAACCGCCGGTAACGCAAGCAGCATGGCCGCTGCAAACATCCAACTGATGCGGTGGGCAAGGGACCAGACACCGGTCTGCCCCAATCCTTCAAGGCCAATGGGCAAGGTGTAGAAGCTTTCGATAAACACATCAAAAGCCACCAGATGGCCGTTCATCGCCAGGTAAAGCAGCGTAATGGTGATGCTGTAAATCTGGGACAGTACCGGCACATTGACGCCGTTGGCCGGGTCCACCATCGAGGCGAATCCCAGCCCCATCTGCATGGCGATCATCTGTCCCGCCACAACAAACAGCTGGAACAGCGCGGTCAGGGCAAACCCCATACCCACGCCAATCAGTATCTGCTGCAGGGTGATGACCACCGCGTCGGCGCTGAAGGCCTCGACCTGGGGCACAGGGGGGATCATCGGCACCACCAGAATGGTAATCAGCAGCGCCAGGCCAAGCCGCACTCGGGCCGGCACGAGCTGGGTGCCGACAAAAGGAATCACCATCATGAAACTGGCCAACCGGAACAGCGGCCAGAAATGCTGGCCTATCCACTGGCTGATGAGGTCGACGCTGATTTCCGTTGGCATGCCCGGTCAGCCGATTATATAGGGCACGCTGGAAATCAGTCTTTCCGCGTGATCCATCAGCTTGGTCAACATCCAGGGGCCCGCCACAATGATGGTGATCAGGGTGATCAACAGACGCGGCAGGAAGCTCAGGGTCTGTTCGTTAATCTGGGTGGCGGCCTGAAAAGTACTCACCACCAGACCGATCACCAGGCCCGGCATGATAATCAGGCTCGCCAAAAGCACAATCATCCACAGTGCTTCGCGGAGAATGTCGATGACGGTTTCGGGTGTCATGCCTGTACTCCTTTATTGTTCACAGCGGGCCTAAATACCATAGCTGGCAGCCAGCGTGCCCATGATCAGGGCCCAACCGTCTACCAGTACAAACAGCATGATTTTAAACGGCAGGGAAATGATGATTGGCGACAACATCATCATACCCATGGCCATCAGAACGCTGGCCACCACCATGTCGATGATCAGGAACGGGATGAACAGTATGAACCCGATCTGGAAAGCGGTTTTCAGTTCGCTGGTGACAAAGGCGGGCAAAAGCACCCAGAACGAGACGTCTTCCGGAGTGGCATACTGCTCATCGGCAATGCGCATGAACAGCCCCAGGTCGCTTTCGCGCGTCTGAGCCATCATGAAATTCCGGAACGGTATACTGGCCTGCTCCACCGCTTGCAGGGAGGTGAGTTCTTCCTGGATGTAGGGCTGCAATGCCACAGTATTCACCTCTTCCAGCACCGGTTTCATGATGAAAATGGTCAGGAACAGCGTCAGGCCCAGAAGTACCTGGTTAGACGGCGTCGACTGCAGCCCCAGAGCCTGCCGCAAAATGGCAAACACCACGATGATGCGAGTAAAAGACGTCATCATCATCAGCATCGCGGGCAAGAAGGTCAGCGCTGTCATGAACGCCAGAATCTGCAGCGATACCGAATACTCCTGCACGCCCTCCCCTTCGCCGGGCGTTACGGTAAAGGCCGGGATACCGGGCAGGTCCGCCAGAGCGGCCGGAGCCAGTAACAGAAGCGGGACCAATGCCAGCGATGGGATATGTCGCCCTGACGGCGAGAAAATCATATCAAGAACCTTCCCGGTTGGCTGAACCGGATCCCCAGGATTTGCCGATCATCCCCTGCAGTTTGCGGGCAAAGTCACCTGAAACCGGTTCGCCCGGCGTCACCACCGGTTCGTCAAACACGTGCAGTGTGCGAATCGCCTGGGGCGTAACACCAATCAGGATCTGCTTACCGCCAACATCAATCAGGGCAATCCGCTCCCGGGTGCCCATGGGCATGACCGACACCACTTTCATGGCGCGAGCATTGCCGCCGGTCATGCCGCTCATGCGGCGAACAATCCAGGCGCACCCGAAAATGATTGCAATGACCGCCAGCACACCCACACCCAGGGTCAACACGGTTACCAGGGTGTCAGGCGCTGATCCGGAGGACGACACTGCGGCGCTAGCCGCCTGCTCTTCAACCGCCATGCTATTTCTGCAGCCGCTTGATGCGCTCGCCCGGGCTGATGACGTCTGTCAGCCTGATGCCGAACTTGTCGTTCACCATGACCACCTCGCCGTGGGCAATCAGGGTCCCGTTGACCAGCACGTCCAGCGGCTCGCCGGCCAGCCGGTCCAGTTCAATGACCGATCCCTGGTTCAGCTGCAGCAGGTTACGAATCGGTATCTGGGTATTGCCCACTTCCATTGAAATGGTGACCGGGATATCCAGAATGACGTCCAGATCCGGTGGCGGACCACTGCCCTGGGCTATTTTCGAGCCTTCAGGGAACTCTTCCATCGGCGCCGTGCGGACATTGTCATCTTTTCCGTCATCATCGTCGCCGGTCTCTCCGGCCTCTTCCATGGCAGCTGCCCACTCATCATTCCGCTCATCGCTATCCGAATCGTCCTCAGAGCCTCCCGATTCCTCCATGGCAGATTCCCACTCGGCGGCAAGCTTTTCATCTTCGCTGAGCTCCCGCTTGTTTTTCTTGTCGTCGTCAGCCATTGCGTCCCACCTTCAGTTGTTTTTTGACCTTGGGCAGCGTCGCCCGATCCTTGATTTTCAATGCCAGCTTGCCGTCACGGGTTCCCAGCGATGCGTTGTAAACTGGAATACCGTTGGCCGTGAGGGTGAGGGTTTCCGGAATATCCACCGGAATAATGTCACCATCCTTGAACTTGGCCACGTCCCGCAAAGAAATGCGGCGACGACAAACGGTTGCGTTAATCGGCACATGAACATCCTTGATGTCTTCCTGAAGCGCACTGACCCAGCGCTCGTCGACGTCGTCTATATCACTTTGAACACCCGCATCGAGAACATCCCGGACCGGTTCAATCATCGAATAAGGCAGCGCCATGTGCAGCTCGCCACCACCACCATCCAACTCGATGTGGAAAGTGCTGACCACGACTACCTCGCTGGGGCTGACGATGTTGGCCATCGCCGGATTCACTTCAGAGCTGAGATATTCAAAGTCCACTTTAAGGACCGCATGCCAGGCTTCTTTCATGTCGTGAAAAACCTGGTTCAGCACCATCTGCACAATCCGGGTTTCGGTCGGGGTAAATTCCCGACCTTCAATCTTCGCGTGACGGCCCTCGCCCCCGAAAAAGTTATCCACCAGTTTGAACACCAGCTTGGCATCAAGCACGAACAGCGAGGTACCCCGCAACGGACGAACCTTGGTCAGGTTCAGGCTGGTGGGCACATACAGCGTGTGGATGTATTCACCGAATTTCATGATCTGGATGCCACCAGTGGACACATCGGCGTTGCGGCGCAGTAGGTTAAACAAACTGATGCGGGTATAGCGGGCAAAGCGCTCGTTGATCATTTCCAGCGTGGGCATCCGGCCACGGACGATACGATCCTGGCTGGCAAGATCGTACGACTTGACGCCCTCGCCATCATCCTCGTCGTAGGTATCAATGTCACCGTCATCCACGCCGTGGAGCAGCGCATCAATTTCGTCCTGGGACAATAAGTCCTGCATAGGTTTCTCAGCCTCTGAATTCAGCCCGGAAGGCCTCTAGTGCAATCCTGCTCTATTGAACAACAAAATTCCTGAACAGCACCCCTTCAAGGGGCGGCTCGCCTTCCCGTTCCAGCACACTGTTCGCGGCCAGCAGCATCTGATCGGCCAGCCCCTGACGTCCGGCCGGCGTCTGCAACTCGACGTAATCGCTACCAGCCAGAACGCCAATAAGCTGGCTGCGCAACAACGGCATATGCAACCTGGCGCCCGCCGGTGCATTCTGATCTTTTGCCTCAAGTGCCAGATAGACCTGAGCATAGCGCTGCCGGCCTTCTGCCTGTACCGTCGTCACCAGGGCCTTCTCCAGAAGGGTATAACCGCTGGGCACAAAAGCTTCCTCAACGACTTCGGTCTCGCCTTCGCCGCCGCCCCCCATGCCCGGCATATCGGCCCCGATGAACCAGAGCGTACCCACCACCGATAGCCCGATTGCCAGCACCACCAGCAAGGTCAGGATGAGAATCAGCTTTAGTTTGCCCTTCTTGGGGGGCGCTGCTGCGGGTGCGTTATTTTCAGCCATAGAGTGCGTCTGCCAGAATTCCGTCGAAACGGTCGGGTTTGGAGGATACGTAGCAAAGGGCGGGCCAGAATGGCAAATCCCCCTTACCAGAACAGCAGTTTAGCGCTGGTAAGGGGGATCGGCAAAGACTGTAGAAAAAGACTTTCAGGGTCGGGTACCAGACCAACTGGAATCAGGCGAAAATATCAACCTCGCCTTTCCAGGTCAGATCAAGCGAGCCAGGCTCACCGATGCTGTCCTCGGGCTCGGCATCGGCCATCAACCCGTCACCCGTCGGTTGGCCACTGCCTGATTCGCCGTCCCGGGTCTGATCACGGCCAGAGTCGGACACATCGAAGTTTTGAAGAGACAGCCCCTGTTCACTGAGCATATCCCGGAGCCTCTGGCTATGAAGTTCAAGCTGCTCGCGCACCACCGGGTTTGCGGACTGAACCGATATATTGGCCTGATCCTGCTGAACCTGAACTTTTACCTCCATGGGGCCCATATCGGGCGGGGTGATATGGATCTCGGCGACGGACATATTTCTGGCGGTCAGCCAGGTCAATTTACCTGCGACTTTATCACCCCATTCAGCATGGCTGAACGGCACGTCGATGGATGTGGTGTAGCCACGCAGAATAGGCGCATCCGGCGCCATTTTTGGAGTATTTATGGCATTGGACTGGGCACTCACGGACTCCATGGCGCCCTGAAACCGGATTGCGTTTTGCAGAATCGGGCTATCTGAAGCCTTGCCAGCCTCGCCGCTCACACCCGTCACCCCTGCCAGCATGGCTTCTGTCAGCCCCATGCCTGAGCCATTACCGCTCTGGCCGGGAGGTTGAAGCGTTATCGAACCTGGCTTGCCGTTAAGGCCTGCCATTGAGAGCATCGAGCCCTGAACAAACGGCTGGCCCTGGCTCAGGCCTTGGCCCTGACCATTAACAGCAGCCGCCGAAATTTTGGCCCCGACGAACGATGAAGCCGGTGTCGACGCAACCAGAGCCTGCAGGCCCGCAAAGGTGACCGGCGCGCCCTCAATTTCAGATTCGTCCTCAGCCATTGCGACTGAGTTGTCAATTTGCTCTGGACGCGTCTCCGGAACGGTACCTTTCTCATCGCCGGTCTTATCGCCGGCTGAATCATCAGCGGCAACCTTCTGCCCGGACGCTTCATCGGCCGGAAGTTTCGAGTCCTGCCCGGCGTTTTCTGCGTCCTTTGCTTCCCGGGCATCACTGGCCTGCCTCGCATCCAGTCGCTTCTGTTCGGACTGGGACACGGCGTCGAACGCGCTTTCACGGGATTTTTCGTTCCCGGGCCTGGACGACCCGGACGGATTGGCGACCTCCGGGGAGGCGCTCTTGGAAAGATTTTGTGGGAGAACCATTTGTGACATGGCAACCTCTTGCCGCTTTTGCTGAAGAAAGAGCGCTGATTTTTACAATTTCATCAGCTTTCCGATGCTTTCCAGAGATAAAGCAAAAGCGGTGCCATCGTGCGCGCAGTCAACTCATTCCAGAAACCGCTTCAGTGTCTGCTCAACACGCTGGAACTCGGACTCAATCGCCCTGACCATTTCCAGCGCATCATCAAGGCGATCGTCCTTGCCCGCCTCTTCAGCTTTCAGGCAGAGCTCACCAAGTTTGGGAGCACCAATATTGATGGAGCTGCCTTTGAAACTGTGGGCGGTTTTAGCGAACGCGTCCGAATCAGAGCTGCCAATTGCATCGTGCAAGTAGCTTATCCGGTCAGAGGAATCCTTCAGATAGGTTTCAATCAGGATATCGAACTCGTCTTCCATAACATCCTGAAGCTCTGTCAACGCCTCTTCGTCAAGGTGTGGTTTGTCAGTCATGACCAGTCCCCGGTTGCTTCGTGACATATTCCCAATCATAAACAATTTCAGCTTTGGTGCCACACTCCGAATACCGCAGAGAGTGCCCCAGACTTTGCATAAGCACCAACCCGCGTCCGCAGTAATGACTGACCGACGGGCTTCCTTCGTCCAGAGCCAGCTGGGCGCTGTGATCAAACCCCCGGCCACTGTCTTCGCAGGCTATGGTCAGCTGCCCCCGGTCATCGGCCATCGAATGATTCAGCGTGAATCGTATAAAATGGCCGTTTACAAACTCAAGCCGTCTTTCCCGCTCGGCATAATAGTCGCTGAAACCATCCGGCGACGATTTCAGATCGGAGGAGAGGTTCAACACCCCGTGCTCCAGAGCATTGTTATAGAGCTCCGACAACAGGGTATAGATATCAGCGCTTCTTCGCCTCAGGCCCGGCACTTCCATGCAAATGTGCAGCAACAGTGGCAGCGGGCTGAACTTGGCCAGGGTCTCATCCCGCAATTCATAGACACAATGCCATTCAGCCGGGCCCCGGAGCGCCGATTGCGGCATCGGCTCAGCGGCCTCCTGAAAGTCCGAAGCGACCACCATGTCCAGCGACACCATGGTCAGGTCGTCCTGGCTGGACTGCTGACCGGTAAAACGTTCGATCGCTGACAACAGGGTGTCAATCGGCGCTGCATTATCATTGGCCTGGTCCAGCGCCGCACTCAGGCGAGCTTCACCATAGCGTTCAGCCTGAGTGTTTTCCGCCTCAAGAACGCCATCGGTCATCAGCAGAAGCGTATCGCCGGCATTGGTGTAGAACACCTCCATGGCAGGATCAAACCGGGATGCACCCAGCACGCCCAACGGCAGGTGTCGCGAGGGCACCCGCTCCCTCTGACGGCCTTCTCTGAACAACAGCGCGTCCGGCAGGCCACCGTTCCATATTCTTAACTGGTTCAGGTGAAAGTCGGCCTGAACCATGGCCGCGCAGCAGAACATGCCGGTTGGAAGGATCCGCCCCAGCTTATCGTTGATCTCGCGAAGCACGTCACTGCCGCTGAAGCCCATACTGGTCATGCCATAAAAAATCTCGGCAATTGGCAGCGCACCAACAGCTGCAGGTAAACCATGACCGGTAAAATCGCCGATCATCACGTGCATCCCTCCGGCCGGTCTCGGGCAGGCAAAGAGGATATCGCCATTGAAGATCGACATGGGCGACACGTGATGCCGGATGTTATCAGCGTCCAGGCAACCGGTGTGAGCGATGTTATCGAACACCCGCTTGGCCAATTGCTGCTCGTCAAGAAGCTGGCGATTGCTCTCGCGAATAAGGTCCCGCTGCTGGCTGAGTGTCTGGTGCATCTGCCGCATCCGATTGAAAGCACGGAGCTTGGCCTGGATGATGACTTTGTTGTAGGGCTTGGTCAGGAAATCGTCACCGCCGGCGTCCAGGCAACGGGCCAACGCATCAGCGTCGGTCAGGGAAGTCAGGAAAATGACGGGAACCAGCTCCTCACCCGCCATCGCCTTGATTTTCCGGGCGGCAGTAATCCCGTCCATCACCGGCATCATGACGTCCAGCAGTACGATGTCCGGCTGATAATCGGCAAATACGGCGACAGCCTCGCTCCCATTAGCGGTCGACCGAACCCGGTGCCCAAGGCGTTTCATCAGCGTCTGGAGAATCAGGCGGTCGCTATCGCTGTCATCAGCAATCAGGATCCGGAGCGCCTGGTTTTCCATCATTGAATGGAGAAAAGCTGCTCGAAATTGGAAATGGTCAGAATCCGGCGAACATCCTTGTTGCAGTGCCTGAGCTCTATTCTTGCGCTGTCACCACCGGCAAAATCTCGCAACAGCAACAGCATGCCGAGTGCGGAACTGTCCAGATAGGTGGTTCTGGATAAATCCACAATGAACTCCCTGACCTCACGATTTTCATGCTCATAGGCATTACGAAATGCCTGGTGAGTGCTGAAATCAAATCGTCCCTCAATGCCAATGGTGAGGGTTCGACCATCGTCGGTGCGATGAATGTGTATCGGCATTCACGAGTCTCCGTCGGGTGCGCATCGCGCGTGGGAATCGAGTCAAAACAGACGCTGGAAAACGGGCGGGAACCGTCAGACCCACAACTTCAGGATAGTCGAATAGTATGATTTTGCACCTGTCGTCAGACTAGACTTGACGACGACGCTGGTATTGGCGGTTGGCGGCTTCATCCGCCAGTTTCTGTTCGCGGGCGTCTGCTTCCTGCTGCTCCTGGCGGCGACAGGTTTCAATGTATTTTTCCATTCCCCGGCGGCGCTCCCAGGCTTTCTGCCACTCTTGGCGGCGGGCATCCAGCCTGGCTCTCACCTGATCAAGCACGCTTTGCTGCTGCACAATGACCTGGTCAAGCTGAGCAATAAAAGCCTGCCAGGCCTGCAGGCGGGCCACCTGCACGACACCGTGCTGGCTGGCACGGATCTGGTCACGGTATTCCTGCTGGTAGCGCTCCAGATTCTCAATCTGCTGACGCTGGGCCTCGTGGGCCTGCTGCGCCTCAGCCATTTTCTCCAGCGCCTTGTTCTCTTTTTGCTCTTCCAACTTGAGAACGACCTGCAATCGTTTCGATCTTAGCATCAGCCTGCCTCAGCCGGGCCGGCGGACGGCGGCATTTTAGACCGGTCCGGAGAACGCTTTTCGGGCACCACTGACATCAGTTGCTCGACACTGTCTTTCAATGCTGTTCTCTCGTTCAGCCCCTGCTGCAGGAACTGTCGCATATTGGCGATATGGGCGATTGCGAAATCGGTTTCCGGATCCGAGCCCTTTACATAGGCTCCGACACTGATCAGGTCCCGGGCCTGCTGATAACGGGAATACACCTGCTTGAACCGCTGGGCTCGAGCAAAATGTTCCGGTTCCGTCACCTGCGGCATAACCCGGCTGATAGACGCTTCCACATCAATGGCCGGGTAATGCCCTTCTTCCGCCAGCCGACGCGACAAAACGATATGGCCGTCAAGAATGGCGCGGGTCGCGTCGGCGATGGGGTCCTGCTGGTCGTCACCTTCGGTAAGAACCGTGTAAAACGCGGTGATGGAACCGCCACCGGGTCGCCCGTTACCCGTGCGTTCCACCAGCTGGGGCAGTTTTGCAAACACCGACGGCGGATAACCCTTGGTAGCGGGCGGCTCACCAACGGCCAGCGCGATTTCACGCTGGGCCTGGGCATAGCGAGTCAGTGAATCCATCAACAGCAGCACCCGCTTGCCCTGATCCCGGAAGTGCTCGGCAATACGGGTCGTCAGCATCGCCGCCCGAAGACGCATAAGGGGGGAGTCGTCCGCCGGGGAGGCAACGACGACGGATCGGGCAAGGCCTTCGTCGCCCAGAATATCTTCAATGAACTCCTTGACCTCCCGGCCCCGCTCGCCAATCAGACCAACCACCGTAATATCGGCGTCGGTAAAACGGGTCATCATGCCAAGCAACACACTTTTACCCACGCCGCTGCCGGCAAACAGGCCCAGACGCTGGCCCTGACCTACCGTCATCAGTGAGTTGATGGCGCGGATACCCACATCCATGGACTGACGCACCGGCGCCCTGCTCAACGGGTTGATAATGTCGCCGCTCAGCGACACACGCTTTTCGGTTTGCAGCGGGCCTTTGCCGTCCAGCGGCTCACCGTTGCCATTCACCACCCGGCCAAGCAGCTCCGGCCCCACGGGAACCCGGCTGGCGACCGCCATGGGAACCACCCGGGCACCGGGGCGAAGCCCTTCAATGGCGGTCAGTGGCATCAGGTAAACCTTTTCGTCTTCAAAACCCACCACTTCCGCTTCAACGGTTCCGCTGCCCTGGCCAGTGATCACACAGCGATCCCCGACCACCATCGGACAGCCAACGCATTCCAGAGTCAGGCCCACCATACGGGTAAGCCGACCAGACAGCTCCGGCTCCGGCTCGCTGGCAAGACCTTTCTGTAACCTGCCCAGTCGCTCAGCCAGACTTGCCGTCATCATCGTCCTCCTGCTGCGGGTCACTGTCACCGGCGTCGTCAGGCTTGCCCTCTTCCGGATCCAGTACGTCGCGGCGAAAATCCGTCAGGTCGCCCATGATCGCGTCCAACTCCTCGCCGTCTCCCGGAGATTCCTGGTCCAGCTCCTCGCTCAACATGTCCTGAACCGCTTTCTGGAAACGCTTTTCAATGGTGAAGTCCACCAGGCTATGACGGGTTTCGAGTTTGCAGCCGCCGCGCATAATCGTGGCGTCTTCAACGACCGAGGTTTTGGCTTCAAAGCGCTCGGCCACATCACCGACATACTGATAGTCGTCTGGATGAACATGAATGCGAACGTTTTCACTGGTGGAAGGCAAGGACGCCATGGCCTTCTTGACCACCGCCGCAATCTGGGAGGAGTCCAGCGACAGCTCCCGATAAAGCACGGCTCTTGAGAGCACGGTTGTCAGGTTGACCAGAGCACTTTCAAGCTCATCCTCGTGGCGCTGGATCGGCACCAGCAATTCGCCCATCAGTGTTTCAAGGCGCTCGAGCTTGGCTTCAACGTCTTTGCGGGTTTCGTCCAGGCCTTTTTCTGTTCCCTGCTCAAACCCTTGTTTCTCACCCGTCGCAAGGCCTTCTACATGCCCGGCTTTCAGACCTTCCTGATGGCCGGCTTCAAAGCCTTCTTTGCGGCCTTCCTCAAGCCCGTCGGCATGGGCAACCCGGCGGATTTCTTCGATGTCACCTGCCCGCAACGGCTTGACGTCGCGCTCTTCTTCCCGGGGCACCTCATTACCTTTCGAGTCCAGCAGGGGCAGTTCCCAGCGCTCGTAGGCCGTGAGATTTTCCTTGGGAATGCGATCGAGATTGCGGCGCGGGTCTTTCATCACGTCAGCATCACATCATTTCTTCGCCGGAACCACCAAGGGTGATTTCACCCGCTTCGGCCATTCGGCGTGCGATGGTTATGATGTCTTTCTGTGCGGACTCCACCTCGCTGACCTTGACCGGGCCTTTGGCCTCAAGGTCATCCTGCAGAAGCTCCGATGCGCGCTTGGACATGTTCTTGAATATTTTTTCCTGAACCGCATCGTCGGCGCCTTTCAGGGCCACGACCAGCACCTCGGAAGACACTTCCCGCAGCAGCGCCTGAATGCCACGGTCGTCGATTTCAGCCAGGTTATCGAAGACAAACATCAGGTCCTCAATGGTCGAGGCCAGATCCGGGTCCATATCCTTGATGGAATCCATCAGGGAGCCCTCGGCGCTGCGCTCCATAAAGTTCATGATGTCGGCGGCCCGCTTCACCCCACCGATGCGGCTGGTCTGGGCGGCCGAGCCACCGGAGAACTGCTTTTCCAGAATATCATTCAGTTCCTGCAGGGCCTGGGGCTGGATACTTTCAAGGGAGGCGACGCGCATCATCACGTCCAGCCTCACTTTGTCGTCCAGAGTGCCAAGAATTTCTGCGGCCTGGTCCGGGTCAAGATAAGAGATAACAATGGCCTGAATCTGGGGATGCTCGTAGCGGATGATGTCACCCACGGCCCGGGGCTCCATCCACTTGAGGGTGTCGAGGCCGGTCGTGTTGCCTCCAATAAGAATGCGATCAATCAGGCTGGACGCCTTGTCATCGCCCAGGGCCTGGGTCAGCATGGTGCGGATATAGTCGTCGTTACCGACGCCCAGGCCGGTCTGGCCACCAACCGCCTCGACAAAATTGTTCAAAACATAGGTGACGTCGTCTTTGCTGACCTCTTTCATTTGCGCCATGGCAACACCGACCCGCTGAACTTCCTTTGGGCCCATGTGCTTGAGAATCTGCGCAGCGTCATTTTCGCCCAGCGACATCAGCAGAATTGCGGCCTGCTCCACCCTCGGAATCTTGCGCTGCGTTTTCTGCGGCGCGTCGCCGGCACGCTGGTTTTCATCAGTCATCGACATTTACCCACTGGCGCATCACCTGCGACACCCTGGCCGGGTCTTCGGCAACCAGACCTTTGAGTGCGTTTAATTGCCTATCATAACCGTCCGACGCACCGGGCAAAAGCAGATCGTCCTGCCCTTTGATGGCTGCGCGCAATTCATCGCCGCCTTCAATGCCTTCCAGGCTGTTGTAGCCGTCTCCCCGGTCGTCATCGCGCTGAGCTCGACCGCCGCCAGACAAGGATTTCAAAGTCGGTCGTAGCAGGCCCAGTATCAGCACCAGAATAACCAGCCCTGCCAGCACCTGTTTCATCAGATCCCAGAACCAGGGCTGTTCCCAGAAACCCGGTTGGGAAAATTCCATTTCCTGTTCAGCGGCAAAAGCGGTGTTCATCACCGTAACACTGTCACCCCTGGCGGCAGAATAGCCCACAGCATCGCGCACCAGCATAGTCAGGCGCTGAAGCTCTGCTTCCTGCCATGGCTCGAAAGTCACCTCGCCGGTATCCGGGTTCACCGCGGTTCTGTCGTCCACGGCAAGCGCCACGTTGATCCGGTTGATGCGACCGTATTCCTGGCGGATATAGCTGACCGTGCGATCCATCTCATAATTGCGGGTTGATTCCTCGCGCACGTTGACCGGCGCCGGCGGCGGACCACCCTCTTCTCCGTTATCCGCGTTCGCCTGTTCGGGTACCGTCGCATCGGCCGGCGGCTGATTGGACAGAGCCCCGGGAATACCCTGCGCACCGGCGCCTGAGCGCTGTTCGGTCATGGACCTTTCGCTGCGTATTGCCTGCTGCTCAGGATTGAATAACTCTTCAGCCTGTTCTACGGAAGAAAAATCCAGATCAGCGGTCACTTCCGCCCTGAATCGACCCTCACCGACAACCGGACGCACCATTGACGCTACACGACGTGTCAGCCGATCTTCAACGCGGCTGGTGTATTCGAACTGATCTTCCATCTGGCGGGTATCACCGCCCTGCGCCTGACCGGTCAGCAAGTTGCCGCTCTGGTCGACAACCGTCACATTGTCTTTGCTCATTTGCGGAACGCTGCCCGCCACGAGATTCATTATGGACGCAATCTGCTCCTGCTCAAGGCGCCGGCCAGCGAAGACTTCAAGGAAGACCGAGGCGGTTGGCTCACGGGCATCACGCACAAACACGGATCTTTCCGGCATGGCCAGATGAACCCTGGCTGAGCGCACCGTGCGCATACTGCTGATCGTGCGCGCCAACTCCCCTTCCAGGCCCCGGCGGTAACTGATGGTTTCCATGAACTGTGACGTGCCCAGACCACGATCCTGATCGAGCAGCTCATAACCGATGGTCTGCTCGTCAGTCACACCCTCAGCGGCAAGCTTCAGCCGGGCGTCATAGACCTGATCGGCAGGCACCAATAAAGCACCCGAGCGCGGGTCCATCCGGTATTCAATGTTGTTGCTGCTGAGAATGCTGGTAACGTCCTGCGGGTTGTAGCCCGACATATCGCCTACCACCGGCTGATAGTTGGGCTCCTGAGCCCAGAGAACCACCGACACACCCAGCGCAACGCTGGCCGCAAGCCCCACCATGAGGCCAACCTGGCGCATCAGATTCAGGCGGTTAAACCCGAACATCAGATCGCTGCGACCGTCGGAACCGTCAGAGCCCACTGAGCTCTGGGCTGCGGGCATATTAGCGCTTGTGGTCTGGGCAGGTACGCTAGCCATGGAATTGCTCCGCTATCAGATCGGCATGTTCATAATGTCTTCGTAGGACTGCACCACACGGTTTCTTACCTGGGTCAGAGCTTCGAACGAGATCGACGATTTTTCAGCCGCAATCATCACGCGGGTAATATCAACGCTGGGGTCGCCCATTTCATAAGCGGTTCGCATGTCATTGGCATTTTGCTGCAGCTCGTTCACCGAGCCCACCGCCTGGCTCAGCATTTCGCTGAACTTTGGCGTTTGCTGGGTTTCCTGAACACCGGCCGGACGATCAACCTGACCGCGAATCGCGTTGTCCTGCTGCACCCGCTGATTGTCCATCATCTGGGAGCGCATGTTGCGGATCTCAGACAGGACGCTGTTTATGTCGGCACGTTGAACCATGAGTCTCTCTCCCGGGCAGCCCCGCATCGGGCCTGCTCCTGCATCTGTTCACGAATTACTGATGACAAAGCAAGTAGCAGGCCAACCGAATTAAAGTGTTTTATTTCATGATCTTAATGAATTTTTCCTGAAGACACCGGAAGGCAGGCGACGATCTTTTGACAAAAAAAAGGCACCCAAAGGTGCCAATCGAAGGAGACGCGTTTATATATCAGACAGTTGCAAGCTCCGCATCCAGGTCAATACCTGCATCCCGCATCTGTGCCAGCTTGTACCTCAGGGTCCTGGGGCTGATACCCAGCTGCTCGGCGGCCCGGTTCCGGCGACCCCGTTCTTTACGCAATGTTTCGATGATGATTCTGAATTCCCGCTGACGCACTTCGTCGCCAAGTGAGGAGCCACCACTCTCGGTCTGAGCCGGCCATTCCGGGGTGGCGAGGTGTTCTTCGGAATCCACTACCGCCTCGTCCGGCCGGGAATCTGACAGTGTGCCCGGGGCCACCCTGTCGCTGGTTGCGGCCGGCGCTGCCGTCTCGGTACGTCCATTAATGCCTAACTCCAGGCACAGGTCACTGGCGTGAATTATGTTGCCCTGATGCAGCACCAGGGCACGCTGCAAGGCGTTGTCCAATTCACGTACGTTGCCAGGCCAGCGATGTGCCGCCAGCGCCTGTTTCGCATCATGCGCAAAGCCAATACCCGTCAGTTTCATTTTGCGGCAGTGGGCTTTGAGCAACGTGGTGGCCAACGGCATGATATCCAGGGGCCGCTCCCGCAGGGGCTGCCAATGCATGGGGAATACCGTCAGCCGGTAGTACAGGTCTTCCCGGAACTGACCCTCGCGCACGTAGTGACCGAGGTCCCGGTTGGTCGTCGCGATCACTCTGACGTCCAGTTGGATGGTCTTGCGACCGCCAACGCGTTCGACTTCGCGCTCCTGCAGAACCCGAAGCAACTTGGACTGCAGCCCCAGATCCATTTCCGAAATCTCGTCCAGCAGAATGGTGCCACCATTCGCCTGCTCAAATTTACCGGGCGATGACGCCACAGCTCCGGTAAAGGCCCCTTTTTCATGGCCGAACAGGATGGCTTCCAGCATGTTTTCGGGTATAGCGGCGCAGTTGATCGCGATAAAGGGCATGTCCGAGCGGGGCGACTGATTGTGAATATAGCGAGCCAGCACTTCTTTACCGGTGCCGCTTTCACCGGAAATCATCACCGTCGAATCACTGGCAGCCACCTTGGCCGCAAGCTGGAACATGCGTTTACTGATGGGATCCTCGGCAACAGGCGCATCGCTGCCCTGATGGCGGCTTCCGTCAACTATGCGGCTGACCGCATCAACCAGAACCGAGGGCTCGAAAGGCTTGACCAGATAGTCAGTCGCCCCTGCCTGCATGGCTGACACTGCATGATTGATCTGCCCGTAGGCGGTAATAAGCATCATCGGCAGGCCCGGGTGAAGCCGCTGAACCTCGAATAACAGTTCGTGACCAGACATACCCGGCATATTGACGTCGCTGACCACCATATCCACTGCGCTTTCCGCCAGACAGGTCAGCGCCTGCTCAGCGTTTGCCGCCTCCAGCACCCGGAACTTTGCCAGCTCCAGAGTGGTCACGAGTGCCTCGCGCAGGTCGTGGTCGTCCTCAACAATCAGAATTTGAGCCTTGGCCATAATTGCCTCCGATTACTTCCTGTTATTCTGTTTGTTGGTGACATGCCCATCAATTGACGACGCTCGAAGCAATGGCAAAGCAAGAGTCGCAACCGCGCCACCGGTAGCAGGTGAGTTGATATCAAAGCTGCCCTGATGTGCCTTGACCACCGCCTGCACAACCGCCAGACCCAAACCGGTACCATGGGATTTGGTGGTGTAGAAAGCTTCAAGCATATGGCCGGTCTGGTCGGCCGCAAAGCCGGGGCCATCGTCCGACACCTGAACAGTCAGTTCGTGTTCCCGTTGGCGCAGCGCAATCTTGATGCATTTCGCGCCTGCTTCCATGCTGTTGTTGATCAGATTCGTGCAAGCACCCACCAAAGCGTCCCGATTACAAAGCATGGGCTGGTCGACAACCTGGCTGTCCAGCTCAACCTGCACACCTGAAGGTTGACGCATCCCCTCAATGGCGGCGGTTATTGCCTGAGCCAGATTCTCGGTGGACAGTTCTTCGGCCAGACGGGTTTCACCCCGCGCAAAGATCAGCATATCCCGAACCTGTTGCTCCAGATGCGTGAGCCGCGACATCAGGCGGGACGCACAGCGCTGGCGCATTTCTTCGTCAAGGTCCGGTTGGCTGAGGTGGCCGCCGTAAAGGATAGCTGCTGACAGGGGCGTCCGGATCTGGTGGGCCAGTGACGCCACCATCTTGCCCATAGCGGACAGTCGCTGGGCATGGGCAAGCTGACTCTGGAGCTGCCGGGTTTCCGTCAGATCCGTCAGCAGAATTAGCTGGCCGGGCTGGTTTTCCATAGTCCGGATTTCAATACTGACGCGGCGGCCGTCTTTCAGCGACACCTCATGTCCGTCGTCCCGTCGGGGCGCAAAGCAGCGGCGAATCACATCGACCCAACGCTCACCGTCCAACGGCTCTCCCAGTAAGGTAAGCGCTGCCGGATTGGTCTGGGTGATCACACCCTGGCTATCAAGCACAACCACAGCGGCCGGCAATGCATGCAATAATGTGGACAGCCGATCTGCGAGTTCTTCTTTCTGCTCAAGCTCGACCTGTCGCTGGCGGGATTCTGCGGTCAGTTCTCCAGAAAGCTGGTTCACCCGGGATTCGAGTGTGCGGTAAGAATCGGTAATCTGTCGCGACATCTGGTTGAACAGATCCAACGCCGTTCCTACGGCCTCGTCATCGTGTTCCGGAAACAACGCGGTCACTTTGTCGTTAACGTCAGCCGCAGCGTTGACGGTGGATTCTCCCGACGCTGACTCGGCTGCTGATTGAACAACAAACTGTAACTGACTCATAAACTCGCCCTCTGACCGGACCTTTATGCCGGACCGCACCAATCGAATAGATCGTTTGCGAATGCTTTAAAGCGGTGTAAGCGAGGAATGTGCCAGATTTATTTTTTCGAGGTATTTCAAAAGGAAGGGAAATTCCTGGCTGAGAAAACGACGGTTTTCTGTCGCCCTTAAGCAGTGAAGGCGCCGAAGGTTACAAACCTTTGACGCCTTCAAATAATGCCTGAGTCACTCAGGTTTCCTCGGATTCTTCATCCCTGAGGCCGTATTTGCGGACCTTTTCGACCAGCGTGGTTCGGCGGATACGCAGTTTTTCCGCAGCCCTGGCCACCACGCCGCCGGACTCATCCAGCGCCTGCTGAATTAACTGTTTCTCCAGATTGGACAGATAGTCCTTCAAGTCAATGCCATTTACCGGAAGCAAAGCCGGGGCATCCAGCCCGACCAGTCCTGGAATACCTGACGGCATGCCGGACTCCTCTACCGGCCGGTTTTCGTCGAAGTCATCCACATAGGGGAATTTTTTGGGCAGCTCCTGAACACCAACCACGCTAAACGGGTGCATGATCGCCAGTCGCTCAACCAGGTTAGCCAGCTCGCGAACATTACCCGGCCATTCGTGCCGACAAAGACTCATGATGGCTGCAGAGTTCAAACGCAGAGAGCCGCGCTTTTCCTTTTCCATGCGCGCAATCAATTCGTTAATCAGCAGAGGAATATCTTCAACCCGCTCCCGCAGTGCCGGCATCTCGATCGGAAAGACGTTCAGGCGATAATACAGATCTTCCCGGAAATCACCGGTTCCGATCATCTCTTCGAGGTGTTTATGGGTCGCGGCAATGACCCGCACATTCGCAGTCTGAGTGCGATTGCTGCCCACTTTTTCAAAGGTGCGCTCCTGCAAAACGCGCAAAATCTTCACCTGCATGCTCAGGGGCATATCACCGATTTCATCAAGAAAGAGCGTGCCACCTTCTGCCAATTCAAACCGCCCCACGCGGGACGTGATGGCGCCCGTAAACGCCCCTTTCTCATGACCGAACAACTCGCTTTCCAGCAACTCCGCCGGAATAGCACCGCAGTTGACCGGCACGAAGGGCCTTTCCCGACGGCCGGAGTGATAGTGCAGATTTCGGGCGACCACTTCCTTACCGGTGCCGGATTCGCCGGTAATAAGGACACTGACCTCTTTATCTGCTACCTGCTCCATGAGCTGCCGCACCGATTGGACCCTGCGGCTGGTACCGACAAGGCTGCGGAATAATTGCAAGCCCCGCTGTTGCCCACGTTCGTGGCTACGGGCGAACTGGTCCCGGAAAATCTGAGCGCGGTACATTGAGTCAACGAGCTTTGTATAGTTGAGAGGCCACTCCATGCGGGCAATAATGCTGCTGACTTCTTTCTCCGGCAGCTTATGCAGGTCGGGGTCACCGACCATCAGGATTGGAACACCACGCGTCGACAGGCTGATGGTTGTCACCGTGCTGCCCGCAGAGTGATCGTTGCCATCAAGAATAATTACCTGTGCCTCTTCGAGGGCCTCCGGATCAGACAGGAGTGACAATGCCTCTTGGCCTGTGACAATTTCTTCTTCGCCGATGAACTCGAGAATGGTAAAAATATCGCGTCTTCTGGCGTCGTCCTCGCTGAGCACCAGTACTTTATTACTCTTGGACATCAAGACGAATCTCTTGCAGGAAATGTTTTTGCCGTATTTAAAACTGAACCTGCCTGTGAGTCAATTTTATGACGCTATTTTTCAGGGTTTCCGGAAACTTTCTGATAGGCTTTCGACGCACTTCGATTCTGGTTTACGCCCTCAAGCGCAGCGCGGGCCTCCGCTTTTGCTTCGGTCGCCGAATTATTGGCACGATCACAAAACGTCTGCAAGCTAGCAAGTCTTTCCCGGACCGGCTCCGGCTCCAGCTCTCCCGCTTCCAGTGCAGCCATGACCGGCTCGATCGTGGGCCTGACCAGCTGATTCAGCCTTGACATCTCGTCCCAGTCTTTCTCAGACAGAGCCGTCTTCATATGAACAATCAGCGTATCGATTGCATCGAACCGGTCTTCGGACACTGTGCGTTCTCCTCTATTTGACTAGCGGCGAGCGTCCCTGCGTGCAGCAGAGGCAGAAAACTGGTCACCACGAAATCCTGGCTGAAAATCGTACGCCGGATAACCGTCGTCCAATCCATCAATATAGTAGCGTTCAGCCTTCAGGTCGTAAGTCATTTCCATGGTGGTCCAGAAAACCGGCTCACTGTAGAAACTGATGTTATGGGCCTCGGACACACGCCACAGCTCCCCTCTGTCATCGTACTCCTCTGTAGCCAATACCTGCCAGCTATCTTCATCGACATAAAACACCCGGCGGTCATAGATGTGACTGATGCCGATGCGACGCTTGGCCTCAACGACGAGCACACGGTGGAGTTCATAGCGGGCGAGCTTCTGATTAATATGCTGCGGTCTGATGACATCGTCCGGCCTAACGTCACTGTCATGAAGTTTATAGGCATTGTACGGAACGTAAATTTCACGGCGGCCTTTCAGCTCCCAGTCATACTGGTTCGGGGCACCGTTATACATATCCTTTTGATCAACGGCTCGCAGCGAGGACGAGTTCGGCACCGCGCTGGTTGTAATCGCGCCACGAACACCATTGCCCCAGGAAACCATGGAAGAATTTTTCTCTGTTAAATGATAAGATTTGCAGCTCACTAAAAAGCAATGCTCCATTCCCAAACAGGTCCCGGCAGGTTATCGATGGCTTCGCAATGGCATTCTCTGGTTTCGCAGAAGGTCTTTCTTGCCAGAACACTGTTGTCGCAGAGAGATCAGGCTGATTCTGTTCCCGGGCAGGAAGCACTGTGGCAGGGTGCGGTGGAATTGACGTTACGATCGCGGCAGATGGTTCTGACGATGGTAGCCCGGTTCTACCAGGATAAAACCGGTGAGCCGACAAGCCTCGATGATCTGAAGGCGTCACTGGGCGGGCAGATCCCTGAAATTGTGGAATTGGAAACGCTTGCCGCAGGCCATACAAACTGGTGGGTTTATCTGAACCAGCTTGAGTATTACCAGACGCGTCCACCGGTGACTAAAAAAACCATCAGCGATGAAAACATCATTGCCGTAGCGGCCGATACCGGGCCTGACCGGACTTCCCGGACCCTGAGCCAGGCACTAACGGACCTCAAACACTTCATTGATGCATTGGAGGAGAGGCACAGCGAGTGGTGACACCTCGCTGGAGATCTTTCTAACAACCCAAGGTAACGAACGGAAAGGCTTTTAGAATGGCACCTTCTTTTTTTGAAATTGTACAATTGAGCAACGGCGATTACGCCCTCCGTCGTGTGGATGATGACAGCGCGCCGCTGGTAAAAATTTCATTTTCTTCAGAAGCCAGGGAAATGATGGAAGACCGGGATTTAAACGTTGCCAAAGCCATGATCGCCGCGGGTATAGAGGCGGCTGGCGATATCAGTCACGACATCGATTTTGAAGAAGACGAACTGGATGCAGGGATTGCTCAGCCTTCATACACACTCCACTAACACACTGCACTGGACCTAACGCTGCCGCAGCACAACGCCATGGCTGTTACCTTTTGCGGACGCCTGCTCCAGGGCAGCCAGAGATTGCCGACCCAGCTTTTGAGTCCACATGACTACCGCGTGACAGGTACCTGCGCTCAACGCGCGCTCAGCGAGGTCCCGAGCCGGATGGTCGGCCGTTGAGCGCAGGACCAGAAGCTCTCCAGCTACAATTCCCCGCATTGTCTGCCACTTGCTCACCAGGCTTTGAGGCGGATCGATCCATGCCAACCAACGCTTTTCCTGATTCAACTGGGTCAACATTGGAAGCAATAACTGGAAATTTTCAACCTGACCTTCCGGCATGATGATTTCTGTGACGTTTCCGGCTGCCGGCTCGGGCACAGGCGCAGAACTCGTTGCGCTCAGTGTTACCGCGTTTGGGGCAATCTTGCCAGATGCGTCCTGACGGGCCAGCAAATGGTCTGCGCTGCTGGCATACGCCAGGTTCTGGTTAAAGCTTAGTTGTTCCATGATATGCCTCACCTGCTTTCCAACCGGTAATGAAAACGTCTGACCTAGTGAAAGTCCGAGCGCCGGATGACACCCACACCAAGACCTTCAATGAACAGTTCCTGCTCGGTCAGATCAACTTCTATCGGATCAAACTCCTGGTTTTCTGCAATCAGAAAGACTTTTGATCCTTCCTTGCGGAAACGCTTGACCGTTACTTCATCCTCACCAACCCGTGCCACGACAACCTGACCGTTCTGGACGTCCTGTGTGCGATGAACCGCCAGCAGGTCGCCGTCCAGAATGCCAATGTCTTTCATGCTCGTACCCCTGACCCGCAGCAGATAATCTGCCGACGGCGAGAAGAACTCCGGGCGCACGGTGCAGTGGTCTTCAATGTGCTCCTGAGCAAGTATCGGGCTACCGGCAGCCACCTGGCCAATCACCGGCAGACCCAGATCTTCTTCGGCCTCCGGCAGTCGGATACCGCGGCTGGCACCCGGCACCATTTCAATCGCGCCTTTCCGGGCAAGAGCCCGGAGATGCTCTTCCGCTGCGTTTGCGGAGCGGAACCCCAGCTCCGTGGCAATTTCAGCGCGGGTAGGCGGATATCCGGTTTCGTCAACAGAACGGCGGATAATGTCCAGTACCTGTTGTTGCCTTGCTGTCAGTTTCATTGGTTTACCCCGAAAACATGCCTGTTTTTATATACAGTAAAATGACTATATACAGTGTTTCATCCAGTGTAAAGCAAGGTGCGGAATTTTTATCCGCTCACGGGTCCACGGCGTTTTGACCCCCTCTGAACAAACGTCTGTGTTATGGTCTGAATACTTTTTATAAAGGACGGAACATGAGCGACAGATGCAGAATGCCGGATATCCTGAACACCAGAGAGGGTTCGCAAAGAAAGGTTGGCGTTGAAATCGAACTCTCGGGAATCGGCTACGCGGAACTGGTCAGTCTCAGTAGCCAATTGCTGGCGGGTCAAAGTCGACAGGTATCTCGGTACGTCTCGAAAATTCAGACGGACCTGGGCGACTTCACGATTGAGTTGGACTCCGACCCGATCAAGGACCTGGACCTGCAAGACGAACGCCTGCCGGAATCTGTCCGCGAACTGGGTGGCCAGGCAATGAGCGTGATTGATGCCGCTGCTGAGAAAATCGTTCCGCTGGAGATCATCACCCCGCCGATACCGTTCAGCGAACTCGAGCGCGTTGAAATGCTGTGTGACAAACTCAGGGATGCGGGCGCGCTCGGCAGCCGCGAGGCGATCTATTACGCCTTTGGCCTGCAGTTGAATCCCGAACTGCCTGACCTGGATGCGCCGACACTTCTAGGTTATTTGCGTGCTTTTGCCGCTTTTTACGAATGGCTCAAGGCTCGCCATCAGGTAGACATCAGCCGCAAGCTCACGACCTATATTGAGCCCTGGAGCAGCGCCTACATTGATGTGCTCATTGCAGAGGACTATGCGCCGGATATGCCTCAGCTGATGAGAGACTATCTGCACCACAACCCCACCCGTAACAAGGCACTGGATCTGCTTCCGCTGTTTTCCCACATTGACCATTCGCTGCTGTCGGAATTCGTTGAGGATACGCGCATCAAAAGTCGGCCCACGCTGCATTATCGCCTGCCGGACTGCGACATCGATAATCCTGAATGGCACTTTTCCACCGTGTGGAACGACTGGGTGATACTTGAACAACTGGTGGCCAATGCCAACGATCTTTCCGATCTGATGCACGCCTTCCGGGACAGCCGCAAACTCAGGTTGCGCAATCTGACGCAAAACTGGGTTGAAACAACGCAGCAATGGCTTCACGAGCGGAATTATCTTTGAGGAACCGGGTCTGAGGAATTATGTCTGAAACGTCTGTTGAGAAACCAGAACATCCCGGGCTGACGATTGGTATAAGTGGCCCGAAAAGACGGAGTCTGGCACACAGGTTGCTCAGCTTTGCACTTCGCATGCAAGGCGCGCGCACCCACACCATCCGCCCCGGATCAAACATCGATGTCGCCCTTCTCGACGGGCTGGTTCTGTCCGGGGGCACCCATGTTCATCCGGCCCGCTACGGCCAGCAGCCGGACGTAAAGGCCAACTACGACCTGCGCCGGGATGAAACGGATTTTCGCCTGCTGTCCCATGCAGAAACCCTTGGCATTCCGGTGTTGGGCGTCTGCCGTGGCGCGCAGCTGGTAAACATATTCCGCGGCGGTTCTTTATGCCAGAACGTCACCCCACTGCGTGAACACACGCGACACCGTCCGCTGCTTTTACCGTTGCAAACCGTGCGGCTGGTCAAAGGCAGCCGTCTGATTGAGGTCATGAAAGCCCCGGTGGTTGGGGCCAACCGCATTCACAGTCAGAGTATCAAAAGACTGGGCCGGCATCTTCGGGTCGTAGCCGTGGACAAGGACTGGTTCGTACAGGCCATCGAGAACACCACCGGACAGTGGCTGATGGGCATACAGTGGCATCCGGAATATTTACTCTATCACGGCGGCCACCGGCGGATTTTCCGGCACTTTATTCAGGCCGCGGAAAAACGCAAGCTGGACCGGCTCGGCGAACCGGCCCCCTGACCAGCCAATACAACAGCGAATCTAAAAGTCGCGGGTGTAAAAGATATCAAGCGAGGCCGCCAGGCCACTGGCCGCCTCAAGGTAAAAATACCGGCCCAGATCGTAACGCAGCGCCACCGTGGTAATCGGCTCGAATATACCCACGCCATAACGAAGGCTCAGTTCATCCGTCAGATAGCCACTGGCAACCACCGCAGCCTGATCACCGTCCCCCTCAGCCTCGAGGGTCAGCTCCCGGATGCCCAGTTCCTCGCCGACACCGCGGGTAATCCCCGCTGCCTGGTTCAGACCCAGAGAAATAGCAGCGTTGCGCATCTGTCCCTCACCACCACTTTGCGCGCCGGGCGGTCGGCCCAGAACAAGATAGGACAAGGCATCCGTCTGAGGCATGTCAGGCTCAGCGAACACCTCAGTTTGCGGCGCTGAAACCGGACCTGTCAGGCGAATACCCGCCGTCACCGTGTCTACCCGGCGAATGGCTTCAATATCCAGGTAGGGTTCCGTCAGTGGCCCGGTAAACAACAGTCGGGCGCGGCGCAACTCCAGTTCCTGGCCATAAGCCTCGTAACGGCCGTCCTGGAGGCGAAGCGAGCCCCGGGTATCCATGTTATTGCCGATGCGAAGCGTTCCGTCCAGATTGCCAGTCACCTCAAAGCCGTTAAACGATACCTGGTCTTCGCCCACAACCACGGTGACGTCCATGTTAAGCGACAGGGGCGTTTCTTCAGTCGGTTCAGCGCTGACAATGACCTCATCATCGGACACAGACACCGCCTGCGCCGGCAACTGGGTGATCTCAATGGATCCGCGGGGCACACCAAGCCGCCCGCTGATGCTCAACCCGTCTGGGCCAAAGGCAATATCAAGATCCGGCTCAATCTCAATGTTTGCATAGGGGTCGTATTGGAATGGCAGGCGTTCACCGGTCAGCTGCAGGGCCAGTTTCGGCTCCGCCTGCCAGCTCACCTGGCCATCTATCTGGCCGGAGCCGCGCTCGCTGCTCTTCCAGCGCCCGGACAGGTCCGCATCGTAACCTTTCAGAGCCACCCCGAGGGCTATTTCCTGCAGTGGCAGCGGCAGTGAAGGGTCGGAAATCTCACCGCCCGTCAGCGCCAGTTCGCCATTTACCGCAGGCTTCATCAGCGGGCCAGAAATCTGCCCCTCGCCATTGAGTTGACCCTTCACCTCCTCCAGTCCGGCAAAAACCGCCGCCAAGGCTATATCGAGCCCGGCGATCCGGAAATTGCCATCCAGGTTGCGCTCTTCCGATTGCGGGTCAACGCTGACGTCAGCAGACAGACTGCCCAGCTTCGGACCCACGAGCGCCAACGCCAGGTCTGCCTGATTTGGAAGCAGGGTGACCCGGGATGTCAGTGTGTTGTACTCGAATATTTCCCACTCACCATCGTTCAGCACCGAGAAGTTTCCGTCCCCGGCATCCACCGAGAAGCTGCCTTCGGGCCCCGAATCCGCCATGGTGAAAGCAATATCCGCGTCCAACAGCGTTTCCCACCGCAGCGTTTCCGGCATCAAGGGTGCCAGCGCCGTGGTCGGGAAGTTCCGGATCCGGTAATCCAGGGCCGTATCCGGAAACAGCGTCTGCTGGCCGGCGCACACCGAGGCCCCCTGCCACAACCAGCAATGCTGACCAAACGTTAACTGGCCGCGGTCACCGTAGGCCAGATCCGCAGGCTGTTGGAGTCGCCAGGACTGGTCCTGGCTGGTGATATCAATTTCCCCGCTCGCAAGCTGGCCTGCCCAGGTGGACCAGTCAGTGCCAATTCCTCCGGCAAAGCTGAACAGTAGCGCCGCTTCCGCGTGATTCGCGCTGACATCAAGTCGGTGATTATCCCGGGTTCCGGCAAGGTCGAACGACAGAGTTTCCAGTTCCTGGCCAGCCGCGGCAATCGTTTCAAGGGTAATATCACCCTGCAGTGACTCGCCTTCCGTCAAGGTCGCAGACAGCTCAAGCTGACCAACCTCCAACTGATCAGCCCACTCGATCTCACTGCCGTTGAATGACACAGATCCAAGGGGCGCAGTCGGCGTGCCCGACACCTTCACGTCGCCGCTCAACTCACCCCTGAGCTGCGGTAATAGAAGCTCTGGCTGCGGCAGGTTCAGTTGAAAATCAGCGGCCAGTTCCGGCCCCCACTGACCCTGTCCGGCAATCCGGTTTTCATCCACGCGCAGTTCAAGATCCGACAACACCAGCGTATCGCCGGACTGGTTAAGATTGCCACGGATGTTGGCCTCGCTGGCGCGCCAGCTGCCTGCCAGGTCCCACGCGGCCTGAATGCTTGGCGGGCCCTCTGGCGGCAGTCTGCCTTCACTGGTAACCGCACCGCTGAGACTGGCTTCCAGCGCCGGCACCCAGTAGCCGGGATTGAATTCGCGCAACTCAAGTGCCGTTTGCCAGGTCACAGGCCCTGCAAAACCCACGTCTGCCTGCCCGTTCAGGGATCCGGCTCCAGTAATGACCTCAAGGTCGGACAGCGCCATCGACTCCATGTCGCCATCGATGACCGATGCCAGGTCAGCCCGGCCCTGAGGGCCGTCCACCGTGGCTTCCAGAGTCGCGTTATAGCGGTCATTCTGATAACTGACATCTGCTCTCAGTCGGCTGAGCACAACCGGCGGCGGCTCAACGTCCGGAAGCAGGTGAAACCACGCAAAGTTGTCCAGCGCCACTCTGGCATTCAACGCCAGAGCCTGTTCCCAACTCACGTTGCCGGTCACCGATGCAGTGCCCTGCTCGGCATCGCCCGCACCCTTGCCGATCAATTCAATGTCAAACTGCTCGACGCCGGTGGTCTTTACCAGGCCTTTCAGCCCAAGCCCGATATTCCCTTCAGTTCCCGGTAACTGCCCGTTACCTGTTAACCGGAACCCGCTCTCCAGACTGCCCTCCAGGACAAGCCCGGTATCCAGAAGCGTCAGGGTTTCTGGCAGCCCACTGCTGGCTTTGAAACGTTGCGTTTGCACCTGCAGCCGGGCCGGCAAGGCGGGTTTCAGCGGCTCCACCCGGCCAGCAACACTGGCATTGAGATAGCCCTCGCTGGCACCGCGCACCAGCAACTCGACCACGCTGCCAGTCAGATTGAGATCCAGGAGCCAGCGGTCGCCTTCCGGCGGCGGAACACGGGCCTGAACGTTCAGATCCAGCGGCCAGTCGCCGCGGGTTTCCAGGCGCCCGGACACATCCAGCGACACCTCCGGCCCCCGTTCAACACTGAGCTGCGACACCGACCAGTCTGCACCGGATCCACTGGCGCTGAACCGAAAGCGATCCCATATCGCGTTCTGATTCACCGTCAGCGCCCCGATATCCACAGAACCGATCGTCACAGAAAGCGGCAGATTAACGTCGGGTAGACTGATTTCGGCGGGTTGAGCCCCGTCCGATTCCGGCGAAAGCAGGGTCAGGTCAACAGCCCCCGTCGTCAGTTGGTCCAGGCAAAGCTCCTTGCCAAACAGACAGCCCGGGGACCACACAATCAGGGGTGACTGAACATCCACAGCGGCACCGAATCCACGCCAGCTCAGGGAGTCGGCCTGCCATTGTCCGAGCGCAGACCCCTGGCCCTGAACGACGTCCAGCCCCGGCACCTGTTCAATCACCCAGGCAGTGCCTGTTTCTGATCTTAACGCCAGCAAAACGGCACCGACCAGTAAAACGGGCAGCAGTATCAGCACCGCACACAAGCCAAGCAGCCAGAACCTCAACCTCGAACGTTTTTTTACAGGCGCTTCATCGTTCCGGGTATCGTTCATAACTCCGGCCCCATCGAAAAGTGCACCCGCCACTCCCCACCGAAGGCAGGGTCCAGCCCTTTGGCAACGTCCAGCCGTATGGGTCCCACGGGGCTTATCCAACGAATGCCAACACCGGCGCCGGTTGCCAGGGAATCCGAAAGATTGTTAATCGCATTGCCCTCATCCACGAACGCAGCGGCGCGCCAGTTATTGGCGAATTCATACTGATACTCGACACTGCCCGCCATCAGGAACCTGCCACCAATACCCACGCCTTCGCTGTCCTCGGGAGAGAGAGTTTCATAACCATAGCCCCGCACGCTCTGATCGCCACCCGCGAAAAACCGGAGCGAAGGGGGCACATCGTCAAACCTGTTGGTTGCAATACCGCCCAATCGAAGACGCGCCATAAACCGATGGTTATCCGCCAGCGTGTAAAGACCTTTTGCCATCGTCAGCACGTGCAGAATATCCGCATCGGAGAGTGCGGCACGATGGGCGCCGGACACCTCTGCCGACAATCGGTACCCCTGGGACGGATCGAAGGCCGAGTTTGTCTCCCGAAACGAATAACCAAGGCCCGGAAGCAGCAGGCGGCTGCGGTCTTTCGAGCCATCACCGAAGCTAAAACGCTCTTCCTCAAGCCTGACAGAAGCTGTCTGCACCCATCCGGAGTCCAGCTGATGTTTCCACTGCTGTCCCAGGGTAAGCAGTTCCGATTCGACGTCTTCAATATCCTCACGCTGGTAACCTGCAGAAAAGCGGATAGAGTCGGTCATCGGTGGATCGAGGGGCAACTCATACCAGGCCGAAATATTCTGGCGCGGCTGGGACAGCTCGGTTTCCGCGCCCCGTCGATGGCCCATGGCATTAACCCAGTGTTCCCGCCAGTTACCCCGCAGACGCGGCCCGATATCCGTGGAAAAACCGATACCGGCAGCAATTGAGCGCGCGTCCCGGGTTCGCAGCACAACATTAACGGGGATAACACCGTCCTCGGCTTTGGCCGGGTCGGCATCCACATCCACGTTGGCAAAGTAACCACTATTGGACAGATCGCTATTCAATTTCGCGATTTTTCCGGAATCGTAAATCGTGCCCGGTTCGAAAGTGACAAACTGGTTGAGCAGCAACAAATCAAACCCATGACCGTCTTCAAAGCGCACATCCCCAAGGCGGAACCGGGGGCCACTTTCAAAGATCAGGAAGATATCGGCCGACCTCTCTTCGGGGTTTACCTCAAGTCGCCGGGTTTCAAACTTTCCGTCGAAATATCCCAACTGGCTGGCTCTGTTGCGGATTGTCTGGCGCAGGGCGCCGTACTGACCATGGTCAAGTACATCGCCCTCGGCGGGCTGCGCGGGTAAATTCAGGCTGAATTCGGAATCTTCCCCGGCCGGGCCCCTGATCTCCACCGTGCGCGACCTTACTCGCACCGGCTCACCGGGCGTTACCGTCATCACCAGTTGCGCCGGATTCTGATCGTCATCCGGCCGGACAAGTTCCCAGTCGATGTCCGGTTCGTAGTAACCCAGAGCCTTCAGCGCGTTGCTGATCTGGTTTGTGGCAGTACTGGCGTAACGGCGAAGGCTATCCGCGGACCTGCCCTCTACTTTCTGAAGAAAGGCCTCTGCATTCTCCTGCAGGGCCGGATAATCGCCCTGCACTTCGACTGAAACCTGGCCTGCCGCCAGGCAGGCCGGTGTAGCCACTGAGAGCAAAAACAGGCCGAGTAGCGCAGGGCGCCACCATTGATGAAATTTAGAAGAACACATCCTGCAGCTATAGGGTCTCGGTAAAGTGAGAAGAGAGTCCAGAATACACTGGGAGTTAACCGGGGTCAGGTCAAGTTAATCCATGGTAGGCTTCACTATCCCAACTTCATGAAAAACAGACGCCTGAATGCTACACATCAATACAGACAACCTGAGAAAGAGCCATCAGTTCATCTGGTTCATTATAGACTTTGCCATGTTGGGCCTTTTGATCATAAATCTGGCCTTTATCATTTTCGATTCCGTTTACGGTTTTGACATAGTCCAGAGCGGTCTCGGCGCCATCTCCCCGGCCATAAACGACTTCTACCAACCGATACACCGCAACTTTATCGTTTACGATCTGGCCTTCGTGGCCATCTTCCTGACCGAATTTGTCGTGCGCTGGGGCTATGCGGTCAAAGCCCGAGTCTACGCGCGCTGGTATTTTTATCCCTTCATACATTGGTACGACATCATTGGCTGTATACCGGTAGGCAGCTTCCGCTTTTTACGGATCCTGCGAGTTATTTCCATCATCTACCGTCTTCATCAGTACAAGGTGATCGATGTTACCCAGACCCGAATTTTCATATTCTTTAACTTCTATTACGAAGCGTTTCTGGAAGAGTTGTCAGATCGGATTGTGATCAAGGTTCTTTCCGGTGCACAGGACGAAATCGTCCGGGGCTCGCCCCTGTTTGAGCGCATTCAGAACGACATTCTGTATCCACGCCGGGCGATGATTACCGACTGGGTTTCCCTGCGCGTCGCAGAAGCCGCACGGGAGGGCTATGTGCCCAATCGCGGCGCCCTGCGATCTTATCTGGAAAATCGGGTAGACAACGCGCTGAAACAGAACCTGGAACTGTCGCGGCTCAAATACTTGCCGGTGGTCGGCCCCACGATCCAGGAAACTCTGGAAGAGTGCGTGGGCGACATTGTGGCTCATGTGATTCACCAGATTCTGGAAGACCTGGCGCTGTCATCCAACCATGCGTTTATCGAGGACATCGTGAACGTATTTTTGCCGTCACCGAATGACGCAGAAGAAGATATACAGAACGAGGCGCTGATCAGCCTGCTTAACGAAATTCTGGAGGCGATCAAAAATCAGGTTAAAGTCAAACACTGGCGCGAAAATCTGCCATAGGCAGACCCACTTTTTGAATGAGGTTACGATGAGTTCGTCAAAGTCTCCGTTGCACTACCAGCCGGCAACCGATCTGATCCAGGCCCTGAAAAACGGCAGTCTGACCAGCACCGAACTGACAGCCGCACTACTGCAGAGAATCCGGGAACATAACCCGCAGATCAACGCGGTTGTTACGCTGGATGAATCACAGGCACTGACCAGAGCCGCTGAAGCCGATTCCGCCCTTGCCCGCGGAGAGTCAACCGGCCCGCTGCACGGCCTGCCGTTGACTCTCAAAGACACCTGGGAAGTCGCTGGCATGGCCTGCACAGCTGGGGCACCGGCCCTGAAAGATCACATACCAAAACGTCACGCCGATATCGTCAAGAAACTGGAAGAGGCCGGCGCCATCATTCTGGGCAAAACCAATGTGCCCACCTACGCCACGGATATCCAAAGCTACAACAAACTGTTTGGCGTCACCCGTAACCCACACAACCCGGAGCATACGCCGGGTGGGTCTTCAGGCGGCGCGGCGGCTGCGCTCGCGTCCGGTATGACGCCACTGGAAGTCGGCAGTGACCTGGCCGGCTCGATCCGCATCCCGGCCCACTTTTGCGGTGTCTTCGGCCACAAGCCTTCACGCACACTGGTGTCGTTTCGCGGCCATATACCGGGCCCGCCAGGCACAGAATCCCAGCCGGATCTTGCCGAAGGTGGACCCATGGCCCGCACTGCGGCCGATCTTGCCCTGCTGCTACAGGTGATTGCCGGGCCGGCCGAACGGGAAGAAACGAGCTGGCAGTTGGCCATGGCCCCGGCAAAGATCGAGTCACTGGAGCAGGCCAGAGTCGGCCTCTGGCTATCAGACCCGCTTTGCCCGGTAGATAAAGAACTGGCTGAGGGTTACCAGACCCTGGCCAAAGCTCTGGGGCAAAAAGGCGCTCTGGTGTCCGAGGCGAAACACGACCTGCTCAACCTGGCGCACCTGCTACCCGCCTATTTCAACCTGCTTGGCAGCCTGATGAGCTCGTCACTGACGCCGGCCCAAAAAAGCCGGATGAAATGGATTGCCCGAATGGAGAAATGGCTCCACCTGTTTGGCCCGGTTACGGCCCACGTTGGCGAATACGGTCGGGGCGTCAATCAGCAGGTCGGTCAATGGCTGGTCTGGAACGAAACCCGGGAGAAAATGCGCGCACAGATAACCACGCTCTTCGACGAGTACGACGTGCTGCTGACGCCCATCACACCCACCGCAGCCATTGCCCACGACCATAGCCAACCGGCGTTTAAACGCCAGATCACGGTTGCCGACAAACCCCGCGCCTACATGGACCAGTTCTGCTGGATCGCCCTCGCCACCCTGCTGGGCCTGCCTGCCACTTCAGTGCCTATAGGCCGTACCAGAAACGGACTGCCGTTCAGCGTTCAGGTGATTGGCGCGCCGGGCATGGACCTGACGACGATCAAATTCGGGGAGTTGCTGGAACAGCAGGGGCTGGCGGGATTCTGTGAACCCGACCTTTCTACGCCGGGGCCTCGCTAACGCGACGGCTCCACCATAATTTTACGACAAAGGCGTGAGGGACGGTGAGCGCCGCCAGGCCCCAGAACATGACTCTCACCGCTTCGACCAGAAGACTGGAAGCGGGATTCCACAGTACAACGCTACCCCAGATAACCAACGCTAGACCGATCGCAATGATCGTCGCAGGCGCGGATTGCTTCACCAGAAATCCGACCATCTGGCGGGCGCTGGTCTGAACAAGTCGATGCTCTGCAATGGCCAGGAAGTGGCGAACGCTGTGTACCAGGCAGAAGTAAAAGGTGAAGGCCAGCAAAGGTGGCAACAGCACCATCACCGCGCCAACCAACACCAGTTCCGCCAGGACCCGCGCCCCGGAATCGTGGTAATGGCGTACAGCCACGTACCCGAACCCGATAAGCCAGACCACCGCCGCGATCGGGCCGGCTACCGCCAGAGTCGCGATTACGGCGCCAACCTCCCGATCGATCAGCCATGCAAACAGTTCGCTGGTTTGCGCCGTATGGCCCAACACCGGCCCCAGAACCGTCAGGCTGCCGCTTAACCAGAGTAAAACAGTATTATCGGACGAGCTGAGATAGGCCAGATCGGTGAACCCGAAGTGCCAGATCGACAATGCCAGAAACACCACAAGCGCCAACACCGGGAAAAACCAGATCAGACCGATGAACGCCACCGATGCACTGGCATACAGCACAAATGCCAGAATCAGAGCCTGGGAACGTTCAGCCACCAGCCGCCTGAGAATAAGTGGGTCGGCACCGCCGTGCGACAGGCCAAAAACAGCAACCGGCGCCAGTATGATCCAGAACTGTTGCTCCAGAGACAACGCGGGCAGCATGACAGCCACGACAATCGCGACAAGCGACATCGCCAGCACGCTCCACTGGTGCCAGGACCCTCGGGAGCTGCGATAGAGATTACCGCCTACCGTGTCTGATCGATTGGGTGTCATGATAGGGTTGCCCGCAAAAAAGGCCCCGTTGGCAGTGCCGTTGCGACGGACACAGCGTCCTGCCAACGAGGCTGATCGTTCATGAACCGCGCTATCTGCTCAGCCGTCGTGGCGGAGAAGAGGCCCAGAAACCAATCAGGTGCCGCTTGGGGGTGTCTTCGCATAGCTCTCAGAAAGACTCTGTCCATCCAGTCCAGCCAGCGCTTGCGTGCCTGCAGCGGGCGCAAATACCAATGACCACTGGCGGCGGCGTTCAGAATCTGCCCCGCCAACTGAGCACTGGTCCGCTGACAGGTTGAGAAATGATACCCCGTTGCTGCACGCATCCAGCCAGCGCCAACCCCTGCTCTGGTCACTCTTCCCCGGTCGCAAGATCTGCTAACGGGGAACATCGGCAGCGCCGCGGATTCGGAGCGCTTCACCCGATAATCTACCAGGTTCTGCTCGTCCAGCCAGGCATCCAGACGGGCACGGCAGTCCGGCCGCTCACCGCCCGGATGAAATTCGGTCCACTCGACAAGCAGGTTATCTTCATCCATCGGCAAAAGGTAAACGAAACAGACGTGGCCATCACAGGGCTGAAAATCCATCAGCCTGGCAACATCGACATCATAGCCATGGCCCGGGCGATGGATTTCGTATCCGGTAAACACCTGCCAGAAGCCCAGAGTCTGATCTAAATCAGCTGCCGCTGGCGGGCGCGTGTCGATAACGGCCCGGGTTCGCCACGACCCTGCTGTCGTTGATACCTGAACGCCGTCGGCAAACTCCTCGACGTTCTGCACAGTCACCCCCTGCCGCAAGCTGAATTCACGGCAGGACTCAATACAGGCCAAACCATGCCGGTAAACCTCTCCGGCGGGCAACATAGCATAGGGTGTCTGGTTGCTCGATTGGGATACGGTACGCGGGCCCTTGCTCACCTGCCAGTGGGCCCAGCGATGGCTGATCAAATCCCGGAATGGATGAGGCTCACTGTCCCAGAAGCACCAGGTGCGGTCATTGTGGTATTCGGTGCGTGGCTCAAGCAGGCATACGCTGGGTAAGGACTGCCCCATTCGCCTGGATAAATCCATAAGCCAGCAGATCAGACTCAGACCGGTCAGACCGGCGCCAATGATCACCAGATCACAATCGAAGTCCTGTTCGGTGGCCACCGGTTAAAACCGTGGTTGGCAATGGGCAAGGCAGGTACTCAGACCACGGTGCAGGCGAGGATCGTGATCGATCTGTCGGTGATTCGCGGGCTTGCCGATCAGACTCGTCAGTGCTTTTGCGCTCACCCAGAGTTTAAGCCCGGGACCGACCACACTGCGGCGCTGCCAGTAAACCTGTTCACCCTGCCGCAGAATCTGCCGACCGATTTCCCGATAGACTTGCGCAGCGACGGCAATAGCCAGACGGGCCCGCACTGGTAGAAAACCCAGACCTTGCCGACCGCTGTTGTAATAGCTCTCTGCCAACGTGACCAATTCACGCACACCCTGCCAGGCCCGACGCCGGGGCTCTGTGTTGCCCGCCACAAGGGCCGCCGGTTCAAGGGCGCCGGCAGCGCCATCGGCCGGCAGATAAACCCGGCCCAATTGCGCATCCTCAAGTACATCCCGGGCGATGTTCGTCAACTGCATGGCGATACCAAGATCGATCGCATGGGGTAGGGCCTGGCGACGCTCGCGGGCTTTCAGCAGACAGGTCATCATGACGCCCACGGTGCCCGCCACGCCATAGGCGTATTGCAGCAACTCCCGATGGCTGGCCACGCGCACCGGCTGCAGGTCCTGCTGAACCGTTGCGATCATGTCTGTCAGAGCCCCCATGGCCAACGGCTCTTCCGAAAGCAGTTGCCTGGCCTGCTGATAAACGGTTAACAGATCGCCTTCCGGTGGGCACTGCTCTGACAGTGCGCTCTCAAGTTCCGATAATTTTTGCTGTGCCAGCGCCTTGTCCGAATCTGTTTGCGCGTCATCTGCAAGATCATCAATCCCACGACAAAGGCTGTAAAGGCTGGCCGCGCTCGACAACTGCTCACCACTGAGCAATTGCCCCGCCCAATAAAAACTGCGGCCATGGCGGCGAAGTATTTCAGTACTGGCAACGCCCTGCTCCGGATCCAGAACCGACGGCTTCATTTGGCGCCGCTCATCTGGATATCATCGGGCTCGACAACAGATTCATCCGTCACGGCAAAAGCCCGATCCACAAGCCGTTCAACCACACCCGCAGAACAGACCACACCGGGCACACCGGCTCCCGGGTGCCCCCCCGCCCCGACAAAGAACAGGTTCGGATATCGCGATGACTGGTTATGGAACCGCAACCCCGCCGACTGGGTCAGCGTTGGTGCAATGGAAAACCCGCTGCCGTAGGGACTGTTAAGCTCGTTCTTGAAATACACCGGGGAAATGCTGCGTTGCGCCCGCACCTGTTGTGGCAAATCCGGCATCAGCCTCCGGGCCAGAATATCGATAATTCGCTGCTCGAGTACCGGGGCCAATTCATCCCAGTTATGGTTGCCCTGAAGATTCGGCACCGGTGCCAACACATAAAACGCGTCACCGGTCTCCGGGGCCATGGATGGATCTGTTGCGCCCGGCCGGTGCAGATAGAGGCTCAAATCATCCGGCACTTCGTGGTGATCAAAAATCTCGGTCAGAATTTCCCGGAAGGTTTCGCCAAAAACAATGGTGTGATGTTCAATCTCGGGGTAAGTCCGGTGGGTTGTGAAATAGAGCACGAACAGCCCCATGGATTGTTTGAGGCGCCCCCGGTGGCTATCCGCCAGCTTCTGCATCGGTGTACGGGCAATCCAGTTATCATAGACGTACAGCGGGTCGGCGTTACTCACCAGCAGGTCGGCCTCAAACCGTTCCCCCTGATCAGTCAGTGCGGCACTGACTTTTGATCCGGTCATTTCCAGGCGCTCTACAGACTGCCCGGTAAACAGTCGCCCACCGTGGCGCTCAAACAGCCGGGCCAGGGCATCAATTAACGCGCCGGTTCCGCCCTGAACGTACCAGACGCCGCCTTTGCGCTCGAGAGCGTGAATCAATGCATAAAGTGACGACGTACGGAACGGGTTGCCACCGACCAGCAATGAAGGCACCGAAAACGCTTTACGCAGGCGCTCATCCTGAAAGAACGTCGATACGAACTGATAGATGCTGCGGTCTGCCCGCAAACGAATCAGGTCTGGCAGCACCTCCAACATATCGCTAACCCGGGTGAACGGCCGGGTCGCAAGCTCGACAAACCCCCGTTCATACATAGCTTCAGCGGCCGCAAGGAAGTCCTGGTAATGCGCACCCTCGCCGGGCGACAGCCGTTCTATTTCCGATACGATAGCATCGGTGGTATCGCCATAATCGAAGTGACTGCCATCAACAAATTCCATGCGATAAAAAGGTGCGACTGGCAACAGGGTGACATGGTCTTCCAGCTTTTCACCAAACCGCTCGAACAGCTCCGAGAACAAAAAGGGGGCGGTGATGACCGTCGGGCCGGCATCAAATTTATGACCGTCCAGCTCGAAGGTCCGTGCCCGGCCTCCCAGATCATTGTGCTTTTCCAGAAGATCCACCGCATAACCGCGCGCTAACAATCTCAGTGCAATGGCGAGACCGCCAAAGCCCGCGCCGACCACAACAGCGCGAGTCCGGGTCTGCGGGCTAACCTTCGACAACGCGTTCATAGGCTTCTGGCTCTTCAGTCGGTTGGTCATCTTGGCGGTGTGCCAGAGCCCTGTGCTCCAGTTTTGACAGCATAGGCTCTAGTGTTGATTCAAGAGCGCTTGCTACCCGGCACTCCAGTTCGCCTAGCAAACGCCGGCCCCGCTTCAGCGACGCAATAGCGTGCTTTGTTGCCCGCCCGATTCGTGCCACGGCGTCTTCGCTTTGACCCTGGCGATGGTGGTGCCAGGCATGGAAGGGATGCAGAGGCTGGCGGTTCGAGCTCAAGTCATCCAGATCGTCAATTATCTGGTACGCCAGCCCGATGGCCGACGCGAATTCGCGAATGCAGCTCTGGGTGTCGGAGTCTGCTCCGCCTGCCACTGCGCCTGTAATCAGCGGCAACTCGATAAGCGGTGCGGTCTTGGCGGTAGTGGCGTCAAGATAGGCCCGAAATGTCGGTAAGGCCTGGTTGCCCGGCTGGGCAATTTCAACGCTTTGGCCGACAATAATTCGGCCAGTCCTAGACGCGAGATGCTGGCTGAGCAGTCTGGACTCATTGGGATTTTCCAGATCCGCTGCGACACCAAAGGCAGCGCACAGCAGCAAGTCGCCTGCACACAGCGCTACACCATCCCCATATTGCTTCCAGACACTGGGCGCATCGCGCCGAGTTTCGTCTCTGTCCAGAAGATCGTCGTGCACCAGAGACGCATTGTGAACAAGCTCACATGCGGCTGCTGCCCCGACGCGGTAATTTTGTGAAGTTCCAAAAGCCTTACCACTGGCAAGTGCCAGACGGGCCCTCAGCAAACTCCCACCCGATCGTACCTGGTATGTTCCCGCCGAACTGGCAGGCCCGGGCATCAGGCGGTTCAATTGATTAATCATGAGTGCCTGAACAAGAGCGAGTTCTCGCCTCTGGCTCAGGTGGTTTTCTTTTCTGGCAGGCACGGCGCCTGCAGTTTTCATCATTGAGTCCGGCATGGCGGCTGGTCCACAAGAGGTTGTCATTATTGGATTCCTCTTCACCAAATGGCAGCAGATGCGAGCCGTCCGTGGCTCGAATGCGCTTTTCCTTCAGCGCAACGCATCGCTACAGCTTATCTCTTGGACCTTACGATGCCGCAGGGGCGTTGTAGCCCTCAGCCTCGGACTTGCGCATCGCAATGGTGAAGATCACCAGACCGAATACGGCTTTCGCTACGATGTCCGCAATGGTGTAGCCCACTTCGACTGCAACGATGGCGGATCCACCAGTGATGCCAAGCAGCGGCAGGAGATACACGATCGGGTAGAACGCCCAGGAGGCGATAACCAGATACGTTGCGTAGTGAATCAGCTGACGAACACTCTCAGGCTGCTTTGCGATGGACTCTTTGAGACCCACAACCAGCTGATAGAGAATATAGATGAACGGAATCATCGACAGAATCCAGAACATAAAGCGTGTTTCGGCGCCCTCGGCGACTTCACCCGGGTAACCCAGCACAATCATCAGAGCGGCTGCACCACCCAGTTTCACGGCTCTGCTCCAGGTTTCGCTCTGGCTGAGCTTCATGACCAGAATGAGCTCGACCAACAGCAGTGGCACTGTCAGCAACCAGTCTACATAACGGTATGCCTGGTTGAACGGTTCGCCCGTCGCGGCGAGTTCGCCAGACGCCACGTCCACGGCTTTGTCCCAGGACAGCATGATCTGCAGGTAGTGGTAGGCGGCAATCGCGGTTACCAGGCCGGTAATCGTGATTGCCATTCTATAACCAGGCGCTACTGATGAGCGCATCAGCCAAAGAAAAAGCGTGGTCGAAGCCATGACGGCCAGACCGAAAGAAAAAGCATTGCCTATAAAGCTATACTGATCTAGCGACAGCGTTTCAATACTTAGCATTGTTGTCATCCTTTAAGATTTGAAACCGATTTGCTCAGTGGCTGCCGCAATCTCATCAAAAGTCCCGACCAACCCTGAACGCACTCAGCTGCATCTTCATTACTGCTTTGCAACTTGCCTAAGCCCATACGCCCCAAAACTAAAACCGGATTCGGATCCGGAACAAAATTTTTACATTCAGAATTTGTCCCGATAAAAACAACATCAATCCAAAATACCGCGGGCTCCCTATCTAACCACGAAGGCTGCGAGGGCCGCCACTTTTTTTTTGATTCGGGAGCGTTTACGGTTATGAAACGGAACCATCCAGACATTGTCTCCTTCGACAACGAACCGCTGATCCTGGTCGACGGGAAAAACAATGTGGTGGGGTATGACAATAAAGCGGCATGCCACCAGGGCCGTGGCAAGTTGCACCGGGCCTTCTCGATTTTTGTCTTCAACCGCCACAACGAGTTGCTTCTGCAACAACGCAGTTCGCAAAAGCGACTTTGGCCGCTTTACTGGTCAAATAGTTGTTGCAGCCACCCGCGACAGGGTGAGTCCGATGAGCAGTCGGTACAACGGCGCCTGCGCGAGGAGCTGGCAATTCATGCGAAGCCAGAATATGTCTACCGTTTCCGCTACCACGCGTTATTCGGCGACATCGGCGCAGAGCATGAGCTTTGTTCGGTTTATATCGCTCGGTCCGACGAGCCGGTCGAGGTCAATACCAACGAAGTGGGCGACTGGTGTTACATGGCACCAGACACCCTCGACGCGGAACTGACGAAAAACGCCGAGCGTTATACCCCCTGGCTCAAACTGGAATGGGCCAGACTGCGGGAAGATTTCTGGTCCCGCGTGGAAGCGCTGTGAGACCCGGCTTCAACGATAGGCTTACCGGCCCGCGCGCATAAGGTCCGCAATTTTTTCGGCCATCATAATCGTCGGTGCGTTGGTGTTGCCGCCAACCAGTGTTGGCATTACCGACGCATCCACGACGCGCAACCCTTGCAGTCCTCTGACCTTCAGCTCTGTATCCACCACGGCCAGGTCGTCCACTCCCATCTTGCAGGTGCCCACCGGGTGATAAATCGTATCGGCCCGGGCGCGGATGTGCCGGGTCCACTCGTCATCGCTCATGCCACCGTGAGTGCCAAACATTTCGGACTTCCGATAGGGTGCCAGCGCTGGCGCCTCCAGAATGTCGCGGGTAATTTTCGCGCCCTTGATGGTCAGGTCCAGATCGCGCTGGTCAGACAGGTAGTTCGGGTCAATGGCCGGATCGGCCATTGGGTCGGCGCTTTTAAGGAATACGCGGCCCCGGGATGCCGGTCGAAGGTTGCACACGTGGCAGCTGAAGCCGTGCCCCCAGTGCAACTTCCGGGCATGGTCTTCGACAATCGACACCACAAAATGCAGTTGCAGGTCCGCCACCTCCAGCCCAGGGTCCGACTTCAGAAACGCCGCGCCCTCGGCAAACGGGGACGCCACCATGCCGGTTCCATCCTTTCGCCATTGCAGTGATTGGCTCAGCATGTTCTTCATACCGGCAGGACTGAAACCGAAGTTGTCCTTGTCATCGGTTTTGTAGGCCAGGATAAAATCCAGGTGATCCTGCAGGTTCTGCCCGACCCCGGGCGATTCGTGAACCATCGGTATGCCATGGGGCGTGATGTCCTCCGGGCGGCCAACGCCGGAAAGCTGCAATAATTGCGGGGATCCGAAGGCACCAGCGGCAAGGATCACCTCATGGCGGGCCGAGACACTCATTGTCTGGCCTTTCTGGCGATACTCAACGCCGACGGCCCGCTTGCCATTAAACACAATCCGGCTGGCGCGAGCATTAGTCACTACTTTCAGATTATTGCGCTGCCCCATAATCGGATGCAGATAAGCGGCCGCCGCCGAACAACGCTCGCCGTTACGGTCTTTGTCGTGAAACTGGGTGACTTCGTAAAGACCCACGCCCTCGTTATCGCCCTCGTTAAAATCCTCGGTAACCGGATAGCCACGCTCCCTGGCCGCCTCTACAAAGGCTTCCGACAGCGGCCGGGGCGATCTCTGTTTACACACATGCAGCGGGCCATCAGCACCGTGATATTCGCTGGCGCCTCGCTCATGACATTCTGACTTGCGGAAATATGGCAACACATCGTCCCAGCCCCAGCCTTCACAGCCCAGCGCCGCCCAACCATCGTAGTCGGCCCTGTGGCCACGCACATAAAGCATCGCATTGATCAAGCTGGAACCGCCCAGCCCGCGACCTCTGGGCTGAAAGCCCCGGCGACCGCCGAGTTCCGGCTGCTCTTCCGTTAACAACGACCAGTTATTGATTTTGCCTTTGCCGGGCATCAACGCCACCACGCCAGCCGGGGCGCGAATCAAAACGTGATCGCCCTTGCCCCCGGCTTCCAACAGGCAAACGCTGACATCGGGATCTTCACTTAAACGTGCTGCCATCACGGCACCGGCTGAACCGCCGCCAACAATTACGTAATCAAAAATCATAAGATGCTCTTCTGATTGTTCTTGGATGTCTTTACGAACGCGGGCGTTTTATCACCAACATTGCCAATAGAGCAGAGAGTACCATCAGTAGCAATGCAACCGCATTCAGCACCGGAGTCGACCCTTCCCGCAGACGGTTGAACAGAGCCACCGTCAGCGGTGTATCGCTGCCCGTCAGCATGACCGTAGTGTTGAAGTTTTCAAAGGACATCAGAAACGCCATGGCGGCCGCTCCGAAAATCGACGGCAACAACCACGGCAAGGTCACCGTGAACCAGGCCACCAGCGGCGTTGCCCCCAGGTTCAGGGCCGCTTCCTCAAGCTGGGGATCAAATTTGCGCAGGCGCGCGGCAATGACCAGCGTGCTCAGGGTCGCAATAAACGTCACCTGCCCCATAACCACCAGAGTCAGGCCGGGACGGAAGAGGTCCAACTCAATGCCCCAGGCCGCCGAGGCATCATTGGCCATGCCGCTATAGAACACCAGAATCGAAACCCCGAGAATAACCCCCGGGATCACCAGTGGCAGAAGCATCAATACATACAGAAATTCTTTGCCCCGGAACTGTAACCGCTCGAATAACACCGCGTTCACGCATCCCAGGGCGACACTGAAAAGCGTCACCCAGAAAGCAATCTTACCGCTGACCCAGAGCGATCTCAGCAATCCGTCATCGTGGAAAAGCCCGGTGCGCCCCGCAGAACCGTCAGCAAGGTACCAGTCCAGAGTAAAGCCCTTCCACGGTAACGACGGAAAGGGCGAGTCGTTGAACGCGAAGGCTGCCGTAACCAGCAGCGGTAACGCCAGGTAGACGAAGAACGCCACCAGATAGGCGAGATAAAGGCCATCAAACAGGCGGGAGCGTGGTACCGAACGAATCATCGCATCACCCTTTCATCAACCCATCACCTTGCGAAGTGATTGGCCCGACACCTTCAGGCCAAGCCAGACGATAACCGATGACAGCACCAGCAGCAGTACGCCCAGAGCAGCCCCCTGCTCCCAGTTAAAGCGGGTAATGAACTGGGTAAAAATCTGCTGGGTGAACCAGGCGCTGTCTTTGCCCCCCATCAGCACCGGCGTCAGATAACTGCCCAGGGTCAGCATGAACACCACAATACAGCCGGAGACAATGCCCGGCATGGCCCAGGGCACCACAATCTCCCGCAGCACAGTCCCGTGCCCTCCGCCAAGATCATAGCCCGCTTCCACCAGGTTCTCGTCCATACCATCAAGCGTTGTCACCAGCGGCACCACCATGAACAGAAGCGCGTTATAGACCAGCCCGATGATCACCGCGACGTCGTTGTAGAGCATTTCCACCGGGCCATCCACCCAGCCCAGTGCCTGCAACCAGGAACTGAACAGGCCGCTTTCGCGAAGCAGAATCATCCAGCCATAGGTACGCACCAGTTCGCTGGCCCAAAAAGGAATCAGGCACGCCAGGAACAGAACACTCTTGGACCGACCGCGAGCCAGGCGAGCAATGTACCAGGCAATCGGGAAGGCGATAATCAGGGTGAGAAAGGTGGTGAACAGGGACATGGCCCCGGTGCGCAAAAACGTCCGCCAGTAATAGGATTCGGTGAAGAAATTCTGATATTGCTGAAGGCCCCACTCCAACGTGTCCCAGCTTTCCCTCACCTGCAGGGAAACCCTCAGCATCTGCAGATGGGGCAGAAGCACAAGCAACACGATCCATAGCAGGAAGGGTGTCAGCAATAACCACAGAGACAGGCGGTTGGCGGCCGGCTTCATGGGTTGTCCGCCCCGAAAACCCTCGCCAGGACAGGATCCCAGGCCAGTTGAATGGTTGAATCAATAGCCAGTCTTGGGGCTGAGCCATCCTGAGGCAATCGGGCGTACACCGGCTGACCACCGTTTTCAGCCTCTACCCGGCTGTTGGCGCCGTCAAACAGCGTGGTGCGCACGTTGGCCTGCATTGACGAAAAGCCCGAAGCAGGCGCGCTTCCCGGAAACACCAGTGATTCGGGTCGAATAAACAGCTCGGCCCGCTGGCCCGCTTGCAGCGCTTCAGAGGCGACCCGGCCCTGCACAAGGCAACCGTCATCCAGACGCATTTCCGCCAGGTTGTCTTTGATCGACACCAACTCTCCGCGCAGGCGATTATTATCCCCCACAAAACCGGCCACAAACGGCGTCGCCGGCTCCCGGTAGAGCTGTTCCGGTGGCGCCACCTGATTGAACCGGCCATCGCGCATGACCGCCACCTGATCCGACATCACCATGGCTTCCGACTGGTCGTGAGTGATGTAAACAAAGGTGGTGCCAAACTGTTTTTGAAGGTGCTTCAGCTCGACCTTCATCTGCTCACGCAGCTTCAGGTCCAGCGCACCGAGAGGCTCATCCAGCAGAAGCAGCGTCGGCTCCAGCACCAGACAGCGTGCCAGCGCAACCCGTTGCCGCTGGCCGCCGGAAAGCGCCTGCGGGTCCCGGTTCTCAAGCCCCGGCAATCCCACCTGCTCCAGCACCCGGGCAACGCGTTTGCGCCTTTCCGCCACCGGCACTTTCCGGCGCTTCAGGCCATAGCCGATGTTGTCACCCACCGACATGGTCGGAAACAGCGCCAAGTGCTGAAACACCATGTTCACCGGCCGTCGGTTGGGTGGCACATCGTTCATGCGCCGGCCACGGATGTGAATATCGCCTTCGTCGGGTTTATCGAAGCCCGCCAGTAACCGCAACAGCGTCGTCTTGCCGCAGCCGGACGGGCCCAGAATGGAAAAAAACGTGCCCGCAGGCACGTCCAGGGCTATATGGTCCACCGCCGCATGGCTTCCAAAACGGCGGACCAGCCCCTCACAGAAGAGGTCTGAATCCATTCCCATGCAGGTCAATTCGCTGCCTGAACGCGATCCAGTACCTGACCTTCCAGGGTTTCCAGTCCCGGTGGGACCGGCGGATACCATTTGATGTTGTTGATGGCCGCCTCGTCAAAGCTTTCCCTGTAGGCGTCACGCAGGTCTGCCCTGACAAATTCATCTGCGCCTTTGGAAGCCGTGAAATTCCCGGACTCGTTCGTAATCCTGGCGGCAATTTCAGGCTGCATCACAAAATTGATCCACTTGTAAGCTGCTTCCTCGTTTTCACTGCGGCGGGGAATCGCAAAGGTATCGATCCAGCCCAGCGCACCGGAATCCGGCGCCACAAAACGGATCTCGGGATTTTCGGCATTCAGCTTCCAGCCGCCGGCATCCCAAGCCATGGCCGCCGTCACTTCGCCCGTGCGCAGCAGCGCCAGCAGCTGATCGCCGCCCGTCCAGTAGGTTTTGACGTTGGCTTTACAGTCGATCAGTTTATCTTCGACTTTCGCCAGGATTGACTGGTACTCGTCCCGGTCGTCATAGGCCGCAAACGGGTCCAGGCCCATCGCAAAAGCGAAACCGATCAGGGTTGGCCGCTTGAGCCGGTAGCTGACCTCATCAGCCACCGCCGCATCACACAGGTTGGTGTAATCAGTGACCGAATCGGCGACTGAGCTGTGAACAATCAGGCCGCTGGTGCCCCAAACAGACGGCACGCCATAATAGGCACCGTCCAGCTCAGTGGAATCCTGCGTCGCCTTGACCATGGACGGCTGTAACTGATCGGTATTCACCTGACTGAAATCAATTGGCTTGTAGATATTGAATTGGCGCTGAACGCCAACAATCCGGTCCTGGCTGGGCTGGGCCAGATCAAAACCGGCGCCGCCGGTTGCACGCAGCTTTGAGATCATATCCTCATTATTCGAGAGCGTTACCTGAACGTCGATGCCGGTTTCTTCCTCAAACTGGGCAACCACATCGTCCGGGGCATAGCCGCCCCAAGTGATCAAGCGAAGCTCTTCAGCACTGACCGAACCGGATACAGTCAGCAATCCGACCAAAGAACCTGCCACCAAAAGCGATCTACCCTGCCTAGCAATCATAAATCCAGCCATCGTAAAGAGTCCCTGTGAAAAACGTTTTAAAAACGGTTGCGATTTGCCTCACCCCACAAGTTATAGCGTAAAAATGACACTTTTGTGAATGTTGCCCGCGCAAGGCCCTGATCTGAAAGCAGTGACTCGTGCGTAAAAAAGTGCCCTCTCAGCGACTCAGTGTCTAACAATTGTCATAAAGCGCTGCGATGATCGGAGAAACACCACACTGAAGGCATCATAATGAGCATTCGACATTTTTCCGGGCGTGTTTTCTTCAACGACACGGCCATCAATCTGAAAATCGGCGGTCCAGTGAGCGACGACGGTCAACAAACCGTTATTGCCATGGACGAGTCAACCCGCAGCGTTTGCATTATCCGATGCAATGTAGAGGACTCGAATTTCCAGCAACTGGCCCAAATGGTGCGCGAGCATTTGCTGCTCAACGAAACGCCCCCGGCCTCACCAGGAGCATCTGCCTCGCGTCCGCACTAACCACGACCGTCGCAATTTCCTGCCCAAACAATTAAATACAAAACTTTAACGAAGCGACTATTGTTTAAGCGCAAAACGGCCCATATTATCCTCATCCCACCACACACCTGAAGGCCGCCTTGATGGAAAACGCGAAAACACTCAACGTGGTCGAACCCGAAAAAATCACTTTCGATGCTGTTGAAATCGCAGGCCTAGTGGTGCCTCTGGTTTTTGCTGTCATGACGATTGTTTTAATAATGATGAATCCCGACCCCGCCGGAAAAACGTCCAATGAGTCGAAACAATCTTCCGAGCGGCTGGAACAGATTCAAAGGCGATAAGGTAAACTGCTTTCCTCCCCGGCATGGCTGACCACCAGAATAATGCGCGTGACGATGCCCTTTACCGACAGCACCGGCAGATAGCGACTCTCCATCCAGATCGGTCGCCCCTGTGCATCAAGATTCAGGAATCGACCCACCTTGGCGTGGCCAGTCACCAGTTCACGCCAAAACGTAATGTACTCCTCGCCCCGCGCAGACTCTGACTCACAGATCATTCTGTGATGCTGACCAATCAGTTCTTGCCTCTGATAGCCAAGCGTCTCAAGGAATGGTTCGCTGACCGACTCAAACAACCCATCACGGCTCATCGCCGCCACGGCCATTGACCGTTCGATGGCCTGAAAATCCGCTTCCAGCTCAGACACCCGGTTTTCGGCGGCCTCAAGCTTCTCAAGTGCCGCCTGCAGCTGCTGTTTCTGTTTGCTTCGGAACAAGGTCGGCTCCCCATAGATCAGTGAACGTCTGGTTGATCGAACAGACTTAAGTTACGTCCTCACGGGCGCGTTAGAAGATCAATGGCCGAAGCGCAGCTTGGCCTGTCATCGGGTCATGTCAGCGCTGTTTGAGTTAGCGGAATCGAACGGGGCAGTTATCTTTCTTTAGCTCCAATTGCTACCCCTGCTCATACTCCCGGATCAGTTCCTGCAGGAAATAAAGACCGGCCGTACTCAGGAAGCAGCGACTGGCGTGAGCGCCGGTTACCACTTTCAGATAGTTCCGCTGCCCCATGAGCGGGTGCAGATAGGCAGCGGCCGAGCACCGTTCGCCGTTGCGGTCTTTATCGTGGAACTGGGTGACCTCATAAAGGCCGACGCCCTCGTTATCGCCCCGGTTAAAGTGATCGACGCCATGATAATCGCTGGCGCCCTGCTCATGACATTCCGACTTACGGAAGTATGGCAAGACATCATCCCGGGGCGCGAATCAGCACATGGTCGCCCTTGCCCCCACCCCCCGCTTCCAGCAGACAAACGCTGACGTTCGGGTCCTAACTTAATCTGGCGGCCATCACGGCTCCGGCGGAACCACCACCGACAATTACATAATCAAAAATCACAGATCGCACTTTTTTATTTGAAGATTTTTTCCTGAACCATATCATCCTGGCTTACCAATCCAAGCTCAAGCCCGACGGTGTAAAAGCTGGTGACTGAGAATTCGTTGATCTGGCTGGAAGTGTGAATAACCGTGATACCACCACACAGATGTGACCAGGCGGCCTTGGTCACTTCCTGCAAAAGTGCAAAATCCCGGAAGTAGTCTTTCAACGGAGTTTTGCCCAGAGCTTCCCGTTTCCGGTTTTTCAGGGTGATATCACGGTCAATGGCGTCCTCAAGGCGCTTCATGATGCCCGGCTGGCTCTCGTCCAGTGCAGCGACCAACTGGGAGTAACGGACTTCCAGGATGACATTATCCCTGTCCGCGTTTGGGGAGTGGTAATCTGCAATTTCCGCATCCAGACACACCAGACCTCGGGAAAGATCAAATTCAGCCGCAACTCGCGGCGTTATTGCGGAGATACCCCGAGCTTCCAGCGGGTCGCCCTGCGTGACGATCAGCCTCGGCTTATGTGGAGGCTTCTGATCCCAGTGAGATGCCAACATCTCTGATATCCGGGAAGCCACAAGCGCTGGATCCCGAGGGTCGTAATTGCCCATTCCCTCAATCACAACAGGATGATACGCGCCAAGCAGTGATCGTAACCTGTGTGTCATATTTACCCTCTAAGTTGATCTGAAAGCCGCTTGGCAGCCGTAATAATATTTAACTCGATAAGATCACTATTTCGATTTATAAACACTATAAGGCTCGAAGCAGAGCCGTAAAATGAAGCGTATAAGAGGTAGCAACATGAGCATTCGACAATTCTCCGGTCGTATTTTTTTCAACGACAAAGCCATCAACCTGAAAATTGGTGGGCCGGTCAGTGAAGACGGCCAACAGAACGTTATCGCTATGGACGAATCCAATCACAGCATCCGCATTATCCGCTGCGACCTTGATTCGCTGAGCTTTCAACAGCTCGCCAAAATAGTGAAGAGTCAATTTGCACAGGCTGACATGTCAGCAATGCCGTCCCCGGCTACTGAGGCTCGGCATTGACCGGGGCAGGCGCAGGGCTTGCTAGCAGGATTATCCGCGTCACAACTTCCTTTTCGGAAAGCACAGGTAGATAACGACTTTCCAGCCAGATGTTTTGCCCCGCAGAATCCACGTTCAGAAAGCGCCCTTCCTTCACGTGTCCTGTCACCAATTCCCGCCAGAACCTGATGTAGTCCTCACTCCGATCATACCCTGCTTCACACAGCATTCTGTGGTGTTGGCCAAGGAGTTGCTGCTCCTGATAACCCAGTGTATCCAGCAACGCCCCACTGACCGACTCGAAAAGCCCGTCGCGACTCATCACGGCAAGAGGTACAGAGCGCTGAATCGCCTGCCAATCGGCCTCCAGCTCTGACACCCGGGACTGAGCGGCTTCCAGCTGTTCAAGGGCGGTCTGCAACTGCTTTTTCTGCTTGCTTTGAAACAAGGTCGAACTCCTCCTTCCCATTAAATGCCTGGTGACTTTCATTTCCGAGAACGCCGAATCGGCGGGATCCTGATGCAGATGGCGACTATCCGTCTTACCCCTGCTCATACTCCCGAACCAATGCCTGCAGAAAATAAAAACCGGCCGTACTCAGGAAGCAGCGACTGGCCCCAGAGCGAAATAGCAGGTTGCGCTTGTCCAAATAATCCAGGGCTTCAGGCAACCCCTTTTCAAAACGAGCGGCCCTGAGAATCTCCTGATATTCCTCATCGCCGGCCAAAGCCTCAAGGTCTTGCTCATTCAATCCGGCATCGGGCCGGCCCAGGTAATCCAGGTCCCGACCGCTGCGCGCAAAATAACGCCCGATCAGCAGCAATACTACCTGCACCCGAAAAGCATTTTCGTCGTGCTCTTCGTTCTCATCGTCACTGCTTTCCTTGAGAAAGAAAAACGAGCCGGTCTCGTTGAACACCAGCTCGCTGCCCAGGTGTTCATAAAAAGTCCGAAAATGAGACAGATGGTTGTACAGCAGATTGTAAAGCGGGTTGGCCCGCAGCTCAGAGCGGTTGCTGTCCCACACATCACGCACAATCACCCGACCGGACTGGAATTCCCGGTAGATGGCGGCGCTATGAGCGGGCAGGATCTCATCGAATTCAGGCATGGTATTGCTCCAGACGGCGCTTGCGGTAGACAAACTGCTCGCTGTCGGATGGTTGCTCCAGGATTCGGAAGCGGTTGGTGGTCACCACCTGCAGGCCCTCCGGTGGCGAGTTGACCAGCCGGTTCAGGGCGGCCAGCAAATCCGGGAAGCGGTAGCCGGGAATAAATCCGTCCAGGCGGCCGTGCAGCTCCTTCACCAGATCGGTGGTCGGCCGCAGTTCCAGGGTTTCCAGCCACTGATACAGCTGGTTGATGCGCTGAACATCAATCCGGGTGTGGCGGCCGCTGCCGCCTACTTCCTGCAATGCCGGCACCTCGGCTTTGCGGCGAAGATCGTTCAAGCGCAGGTCCAGTTCGCTGAACAGCAACTGGTAGTAGCTGGACGACTCACCAAAGGCATAGTGTTTCGGTCGCTGCTGGCCACGCAGGCCAATCAGGAAGCCGGTACTGCGGGCAAAGCCCCCGCCCTCCAGCCATTTTCGTTTCAGGCTGAGGGTCTCGGTTTCGCCCTTGAGGTCCCGCAATTTACCGTAAAAATGCTCCATGGCGTTGTACTGGGCCATGCCCTGGCGGGTCTTGCGCAGGAAGTGTTCCACCTCCTGGGCCACTGCCTGAATGGGCTTGTAAAGGGCATTCAGGCTGAGCGAGGAGCGGAACAACTGGTCCGCCAGATTCTGGTCGCCGTGGCCTTCCAGCAGCCGGACTATGGCTTCCAGAGTCTCGAACAGGTTGCTGCCATCGGGCAGTCGCGTATCCGGGTTCAGGAACACCAGGGTCGGCTTGATGTGGCGTTCATACAGGGTAACGATCTGTTCGAACAGGTTCTGGCGGAACTCCAGGTATTTCTCCGGCGCCCGGCTGGCGTCGCCGGACAGTTCCGCAAGCTGGGCACTGATGGTCTGCATGCGCAACACATTCTGGCGCAGCAGGCCGATAAGCTGGCTGACTCGCTCGTTCAGGTCGTCCCGCAGTTCGGTGTAATCCGGGTCCGCGTCGCTGAAGCTGCTGGTTTCCAGCCGATTACGCACGTCCCGCAAGGTCACCAGATGGCCTCTCAGCCGGGCATCGGTCAACTCCTGGTACAGCGACGCGTTGCAGGCCCGCATCAGGTTGATCAGCGCATCCTGAAACACCAGCCGTCGCTCACCTTCAGCCTTGATAATGTCGATCACCAGGCCGCTGCGGAACAGGTTATCGGTGTTCAACGCCAGCCGCACCCGGTCCCGGTCGGCCTTACCGAGAGAGCGGGTGTAGTCCATCACCTCGGCCACCAGATCATTCTCGCGAATGAAGCGGGCCTCGTTCCGATCCATCTTCTCTATCATCCGGAACATAATCTTCGGGTGCTCGAACAGCAGCCGGGTGGTGTCGAGGGTGCTGAAGCGTTTACTCATCCAACGACTCCAGCAGGTTATTCTGAGTCTGATCGGCCCAGTGGCTCAGGGATTCGCCGCCGGTAAAGCCCTCCGCGCCGCCCCAGAACACCAGGGTGCGCTCCTTGCTATACGGGCGAGGGGTCCGCATCTGCCCCACTTCCAGGTGTCGACCGATCAGGTAGATCACTTCCGCGCTGGCACTGTGGGTGGCGGCCGAGAACAGGTTGAAGCCCTGATTACGTAGCCGTTCCAGAAGTGATGGCATCTGGCTGATGTCCACGCTGGCCAGCTCGTCCAGCACCATGGGGAACGACAGCTGAACGCCCGGATACAGCACCCGCTTCAGCAGCCGGTATACCAGCTCCAGATTAATAAGCGCGGTGGTGGAAGTGGACTGGCCCTTCTTGTCCAGATTCGCGGCGTTCTCCTTGCGAGTGCGGTAGGAAATGCCGGTGATCACCCTGTCCATGGTCAGTCGTTTGCTGCCGCCCTGCTCCCCGAAAAAGTCCGCCACAAACACTCGCAAACGGTCATAGAACGCGTCCGATTGCAGCTGGTTGCCAAATGGGTCGATGTTGTTGGCTTCTTCGACCAGATTGCGGAATTTCGGATCGGTGTGGATATCCACCCGAATTTCCACCAGATCGTTGATGCGCACGCCGCCCAGTTCACGATTAAGCTGCGCCTCAAAACGGGCGATGTGCTCGTGGTTGGATTTCAAAGCCTGCCGGTAACTGGCCACGGTTTCGTTGTGGATCCCAACCTGCTGCTCCAGCACATTCCAGCGCTCCGCCATACCGGCAAACAGGTCCGACAGGCTTTTGAACGTTTCCCGGATGACCGATGACGCCGGGCTGTCTTTCTGCAACTCGCCGTCCGCGTCTTCATGAATGCCCAGATAAACGAACTGGCGCAGGTGGTCGAGGATGCTGCGACGGCGTTCTTCCAGATCGTCCAGCTGGGTTTGCAGGTCATCGAACGCCGCAACAGACACCTGTTCAATGTCCAGCGACTGATCAGACTCCACGGCTTTCAGATGCGGGAATCGATGCTCTACGGTTCCAACGCTGCGGCTGAGGCCCGCCAGCTCCCTTTCCCGCTCTTCAACACGGTCCTTTTCAGCCTTGGCTTTGGCAACCTTCTGCTGCACGGCATCCTGCTTCTCCCGCTCCAGCCGGGCCTGCTCTTCCAGCCTGGCGAGCTGTTCTTCTGCCGCCTGTTTTTCCTCGGTGGCGTCCCGCAGGGTGGTCGCGGCCGCCGGGTAACGGCTCAGGGTGTCCAGGTCTTTCTCGATGGCGCGGATCTCTTTTTCCGTGCGCTCGATCAGCCGTGGCCGGTCGTGCTCCTGGTTGGCTGTGTCAGCCAACTCGGCACGCTCCTTTTCAAGCCCGTGAAGCTCACCCTCAATATGCCGCTGCTGCTCAGCAAAGTCCGTCTGCCGGGCTGGCTGCGCCTGATACTCGGAGTCGAACCAGTCAAAGCCTTTATCACTGGGCACAAACAGCCGGGCAAAGGCTTCAATGGCTGCCTTGCTGTCGGCATCCAGATCCTGCCCCGGGCTGGCCATTACCAAGCGGGCGTCAACAGCTCGCAGCGGCGCAGCCGTGGCCTCGCTCAGTTGGTTCTGCAACTGCCATTGCTGCCTGCTTTGTTTTTCCTTCAGAGAATCGAGTTTTCGCGCTAACTCCTGCTTCTTTTTTTCGATCTGTTCCAGCCGGATTTCCGCCTGGGCGGCACTCTTCAATGCCGCCAGATGCCCTTTCTTGCCGTCAACTTCTTCTTTCTGGATGTCCTCAATTTCCTGCAGGGTCATTTCCCCGTACTGAGATACCAACAGATCGCCATCTTTCTGATTCTGCTCAGCCTGTTTGATGCGACGGTCAGCGGAACGGGCCTCGCCTTTCAGTCCGCTCGCTTCCTGCTCCAGCTTTTTCAGTGCCTGCAGCACATGGCGCAGAATGTCGTTCTGATCATTGAACGCCTCCACTGCGGCTTTGCGTCGGGTGCCAATGTCCTGCAGGGCATTGGAAACGCCATCCCGAAACGCAGCAAAGTCATGCTGACTGCGAAGCAGGGTCTGATAGGCCTGATAATCTTTTTGCAGCTTTTCACACCGCGAGCGCTCTTTCTCGATCTGATTCAGCTGGGTTTGCTGCTGCTTTAACTGTTCATGCCGGTTCAGGAAGTCGTCGATATTGAAATCAAAGGCGTCGTCCGCGAACTTCTTGTCCGCTTCAATGATGCTCGCCACCGCGTTGGCCATGGCCTGATCGTCCGCCTTCATTTCAAACAACAGCAGGATCAGCGTACGCAGCGACTGCACCCGGCGCTCGTCGGACTCACCCAGGGGCAGCACGGAATAACGCACCGCATCGGCGTTCATCAGCTCGCTGCTATACAGCATCTGCTTGAGCTTGGCCGGGTCATTCACCAATCGGGTTTCTTTGGAAAGCTTTTTCAATCTTTCTGACAAGCGGCTAAACGACAGCTCCGGCACCGCCTGGCCAATGCCGTCTTCACCGTCGCCGTTCCAGAACAGGGGCCGCAGCTGGTCATAACCCACCGGCACAAAGGCGCGACCGTAGCTGAGCTGGCTGGCGCTGTCCCGATACAGAATCTGGCAGTGCACCCCGGCCGGGTTCTCGGCTTCCATGATCAGGAAACTGAACTGGCTGGGAAAGTAATGCTGATAGCTTTCCTCGTTGGTGTAGAAGCTGCCTGCGCTGGCATTGCGGAACGCGAATTTCTTGCGGCTGTTCTTGAAGTTGTTTTCCGGCAGCAAAAACAGCCGCAGCGAATTCAGCAGGCTGGACTTGCCCAGATTTCCCGGGCCCAGAATCAGACCATGATTATCCACCGGAATTTCCACGTAACAGAAGCCGGCGGAATCCACCAATACAAGGCGGCGAATGCCAAAGTTGAAATTGCCTGGGCTCCCCTGGGAGTCACTCATCCAGAATCATCTCCTGTTCCATGAATTTGCCGGTGGCCCGAAACGCCTCTGCCAGAGCCATAAAACCAAGTCCCTCCGCCAGCGATAAAGCCCTTATAAACCGCTCGGTGGTGTCCGGTATTTTACAGAACCGATCCAACCACGGTTGCCAGTCACGCGGCTGCAAGAAGTTGGCTTTGTCACCGAGCGAGGCAACTATCGTCGAGAACATTTGCAGACCACCGGCATCATAATCGAATGCGCATAATACGTCGTCGTAGCCATTCAACCAGTCGAGCACCGCGCCGCTGGTAACCCGGTTGCCACCGCCCAACACCACGTCGCAATTCGCCGGCCGCAAATCCATTCCCAATGCCTCACTGGCAAAATCGAGCATCTGCACATACTGGTAAAAATTCCGCTCGTTCTCCACCACCAGTGCCGACTTAGCCCGGTGAAAACCCATATCAACCGAATCGTTCCCAACGACCACCACGTCTGGCCGACTGAACGCCAGCTCCTGATGGTAAACGAGAAGAAAACTGACATCGGTACCATGGCGATGGGAGTTGCCCTTTTTCGCGGCGTCTACCCGGCTTACCGGAGCCTCCGCTATAGTCTGCAGCTCCGCGAACGCGGTTTTATCCAGCACCGTGACCACCCAGCGATTGGTTTGCACTTTTTCCGTGGCAAACAATTCACGATGGCGGCGGCGAAACCGCTCCGGAAGTTTCTTCAGGAAGGCTTCATAGTTAATGGGCTGACCACGTAGGATTTTCTTAAGGTAATCGTTCAAGGGCGCACCACAATCACTCTAGACAGTGTTTTTAAACGTATATTTGGCGATTAGTGTAACGCTATCAGTCGCCTACTGTATCGGGGGCTTTTGATTCAGAATGATAAGCTTAGCCTTTGCACAGCGATTAAAGGTAAACCAATGAAAGAAACGCACGGTACCAACCAGGGCAACCCAATCCTGGCTGCCTTCACTATTCAGGGCACGCCATCGGAATGGCAGTCTCTCGGTGACCGGATAATGGGCGGACAATCTGATGGCGAGGTCGTCTGCCCCGAGGAAGGTATCGGCTTATTTCACGGCACAGTGCGACTGGATAACGGCGGCGGTTTTGCTTCGGTCAAAGCGGACTTGCCGGAACCCGTCGATGCCACCGGATGGACAGGCATTGAATTGCTGGCAATGGGCGACGGCAGAACCTACAAAATCGGCCTGCGCAACAGCACTGACCGGCGTAGCATCGTCTACCAGCATGTCTTTACGCCAGATACGGACCAATGGAGGCGGATCCAGCTGCCCTTCAGCGACTTCATCCCCACCTGGCGTGGCAAGACGCTGACGGATGTGGAACCGCTGGATGCCAGCCAACTCGCATCCGTCGGCCTTTTCGTATCCGGACGGCAGGCCGGGGAGTTCAAACTCAAAATGCAGGATTGGGTTCTTTTCCAGGCTTAGCCAGAATGGATCGGCCCAGACAACGAGAGGATATCAACTATGGCGAATCGCAAAATCCGTTGGGGAATCATCGGTACTGCTGAAATTGCCACAAAGGTAGTGGCGGGAATGCACGACGCGGAAAACGCAGAAGTAGCTGCCGTTGCCAGCCGTTCCCTCGACCGGGCAGAAGTCTGGGCCAAAGAAAACAACGTGCCGCAGGCTTTTGGCTCTTACGAGGAGCTACTGGCAGATAAAAGCATCGACGCCGTTTATTTGCCTGTGCCCACCGCGCTCCGCAACGAATGGATCAAGAAGGCAGCTCGTGCCGGCAAGCACGTCTACGCCGAGAAACCACTGGCAGACGGCATTGAAGAGGCCATTGAGGTCTGTCAACAAAACGGCGTGCAGTTCATGGACGGCACCATGTGGCTGCACAGCACGCGCACCCACGATATCGAAAAGCGTATCGCCAATGGTGATATCGGCGAAATCAGGCGCGTCACCAGCGCATTTACCTTCAAGGCACCTTCAAAGGAGTGGTACGAAGGCGGCAACGGCCGTACCGACAAATCCCGCGAGCCGATGGGCTGCCTTGGTGATCAAGGCTGGTATCCCATCAACGCAATCCTCTGGAGCTTCGGCTACGAACTGCCCGAAAAAGTCCAGATGACGTCCGTTTCAAAGAACTCGATTGACACCATCGTCGCCTGCGGTGGCACCCTCTGGTTCTCCGGCGGCCGCATGGCAACCTTTGATGCAGGCTGCGAACTGGCCCACCGCTCCCAGCTGGAAACCGTTGGCGACGCTGGCCTTATCCGTATCGACGACCTGGTGGGCGGACAAGGCAGAAGTGGCAACTTCGCCGCCTACGGCGAACGCTTCACCGGCAGTTCGCGCTACATCCTGGGAGATGCCGAAGGCAAAGACACAGAACAAGTAGCAGAGCCCTGTGACCACGTGGTGAAGCTCGTCGAAAAGTTTTCAAACATCATTCTCACCGGCGAGCTGGAAGCACAATGGCCGACGCGCAGCCTGGCGTGTCATCGGGTGATGTCGGCGCTTTTCGAGTCGGCCGAATCGGGCGGGTCGGTTGCGCTATGACAAAACTAGCCCTGGTCACCGGCGCCAGCGCCGGAATCGGTCTTGAAACCTGCGCCCTGTTTGCGCGCAACGGCTACAAGGTCATTGCCCTGTCACGACAGCCCACGGGCGTTGAGTCCGCCGCGCTTCAACTGACCCTGGATCTGGAGTCCTTTGACCAGATCGAAAACCTCACGAGTGTATTAGAAGCGCAAATCGCCGGCGCCGAAAGAGTTGTTCTGGTCAACAACTCCGGTTACGGGCAATTCGGCGCGCTTCGCGACCTGTCCGAATCCATGTGGCAAAAACAGTTCAGCACCCACGTATTCGGCCCCATCAAACTGGCGGCGGTCTGTTTGCAGCTATGCGAGGAACAGAGCGTGCCGTTGCGGGTGATCGCGGTGAGCTCCGTGTTGTCCATTGTGCCCCAGAAGATGAAAGGCGCTTACTGTTCTGCCAAGTCCGCGATGAACGCGGCCCATGACAGCTTCTGGTTTGATGAGCAAGGCAGCGAAAGCCTGGAAAGCGTCTCGGTCGTGCTTCCGGGGCCGGTGGTCACCCGGTTCAGAGAACACGCCCTGGCCGCCTTGAAACCCGTCATAAACCGGGGAAGCGCAATTCATCAGGAAAGGTACAAAGCAATGGAAGCGGCACTGGCCCCGGGCGCAAAAATAAAGCCGTTCACAGCCAGTGCATCGGACGTGGCAAACAAGATCTACCGGGCTGCAGAAGCGGCACGTCCCAAGCCACGATATCTGGTCACGCCACAGACCTACATGGCCACCTTTATCACCCGGTTTATGCCCCACTCTGTGCAACGGGCGCTTTTCAAGTGAAGCCCGCTCTGGCCGTTGAGAACTATTAAGTCTTTTGCTCGTAAAATCTTCTCCAAGCGTCACGAGCAGCGAAAATGCCGGATTTGCAGATCGACCCAAAACACCTGAATCAGTTGTTGGCAACGGGGGTGAGTAAGCAGTTTGAGCAAGAGCTGCGGTGCAGCCATGCCGGCGAGACTGGCGCGGTCTGGATTTACCGGGGCATTCTTGCCACACGCCCTAAAGGCGAACTCCTGGCTTTTGCCCAGGATCATCTGGCCGGAGAAAGCGAACACCTTCGCTTTTTTAACCGGTTGCAGTGCTGCTACCGAACGAGTCTTATGTTGCCACTGTGGCGAATGGCAGGCTTTTTGACCGGTTTCCTTCCGGCCCTGTTCGGAAGGCAGGCGGTTTTTGCAACTATCGAAGCCGTAGAGACATTTGTCGACCAGCACTATCAGGAACAGATCCAGGCGCTGGGCCCCCGGGCGCAGCGCGATTCCGAGAGAGCGGTCCTCGAAGGCTTTGAAAAATGCCGACTTGATGAAGTTCATCATCGCGATGACGCGAAACACCGGCGATCAACAGAGCCCAGCACGGCCATGCGTCTGTGGGCCGCGATGGTAGGCGCGGGGTCCAGATCAGCCGTTCAAATTGCCAGATTATTTTAAGAGCCGCCCCATGAGCCTGATATCCAAACCTTTCGATGACAGTGGCGTAGACATGGTCGACGACATCGCCCGATACGGCCTGTGTATTTCAAAACGGATAGAACAGTTTCGCCAGCGCAACTACCTGCAGGGTGAAACCGCGAATTCACTCTCGGGTTTGGACATCACCCTGGGGCTGTGCGACACCTTGTCCGGCATCATCGACAACACGTCCCACGAGCCCTACCGCACAGAGTGCGCCCGCGCAGCCGATTCGATTTTCTTCGAATCCGTATCCCCGGATTACCTACCCCGCCAGGGGCCCTCGAACAATCACCCGCAGTCCCAGGCGCTTCTTCAGGAAATCAGCTCTGTTCTGGCGGATGATCAAATTCTGCCGGCAGACGACAGCGTTCCGCTGCAGACCGTGTTGATGGCGTTGGTCTGGTCGGCGTTGAGCTTTGCAACAGAGTCGTTACCGGCCGACCAGGCCCGTGCCTGGGTTCGGGACCGAATCATGGATTCTGCGCACCCGCGCACTCACCATTGATCGCCAGCCCCAAGCCCAAAGACGTCAACCCTCGAGCTTGCGACGAGCCTTTTTTACCGCCCTGGAGCGGCTGAGTTCATCTTTTAAGAAGGCGCCCACTGCCTTAAGGATGCCCAACTCCGGATCCACTGCCTTGTCATCCGCCAGCCGGAAAATCTGCTGGTAATACCAGGCCTGGCCGCCCAGAACGTTGATGACTTTAAGCGGCATCAGCGGACTGACCGGCGAGAAAATCCCCCGCTGGGCCAGCTTGACGTGGTGTTCGTGGCAAACGGTTTCATCGATGCGCCCTTCAATCAGATCCATGGGCGTATTGGGGTCGGTGCACAGCGGTCGGCCAAGGCCAATCACATCGGTTTCGCCGCTGGTCACCACCTCTTCCATAAAATCGCGCGTCCGGAATCCACCGGTGACCATCAGCGGACAATCGCACACCTCGCGAATCGTCTGGGCATAATCCAGGAAATAGGCCTCCCGCTTGCGCGTGCTCTCCCGCATCGCCGGCTCGTCGCTTGCGGTTTCCGCATCACCGCTGTACCCGAGCAGCCGCGGCTGTTCGTAAGTGCCGCCGGACACCTCCAGCAGATCAATGCCCTCCTCATTGAGCCAGCGCACCACCTTCACAGACTCATCGAGCGTAAACCCGCCCTTGCGGAAATCGTCAGAATTGAGCTTTACCCACACCGGAAATTCCGGCCCCACCGCCGCACGAGTCGCCCGCACCGCCTCAAGCAGGAAGCGGGCGCGATTTTCCAGCGGCCCACCCCAGCGATCCGTGCGCTGATTGGTGACCGGCGACAGAAAAGACGACAACAGATACCCATGAGCCCCATGCACCTGAACGCCGGTGAAACCGGCCTCTTTAGCAATCCGGGCCACGTTCGCAAAGCGCTGAATAAAGTCCAGGATCTCCGGCTCCGTCAGTGCCCGCGGACGGGCATAGTTACCCATCAGCGAAAGCTGCACCGCTGACGGCCCCATCGGGCGCGTGGTCACGTAACGGGGCGACTGCCGACCGGCATGGGAAATCTGCATCCACAAATGATTGCCGTTGCGGGTGCCGGCTTTTGCCCAGGCGCGCAACTGCGCCATACCCTCCGGCTCTCCTTCTTCGGGCGCCGGATCAATCGCCACATTACCCGGCCGCTCCAGCACCCGGTGATCAATCATCACATTGCCGGTAATCAGCAGCCCTGCCCCGCCATCGGCCCAGCGCCGATAGAGCGTTTCGTGGCGGTGAGTGGCGTGCAGCTGATCATCTGCCAACCCTTCGGTCATGGCAGCCTTGGCAATTCGGTTGGGCAAGACGGCTCCGCAGGGGAGTTTTAGAGGTTGGGCGAGGGGAGATTGGGGCATTGAATCATCCTGATGGTTTTGAATTTCTGGATTTTCCGGGTTAAAACATCAGGCCAATCATAAGCATAAATGCCCACGTCGGCACTGCTTGTCGCCGGTCATCACCTTGCCGTATTCTCTTCCGTTGACGGCGCAGATTTAAACACACCTCGCAATCAAAGGGATTGTCTTTATGTCACTGGAAAAACACGATCTGATTCATGAATTCCCCGAATCAAAAGAAGCCATTCATCATCTGAAAACCACTAACAATCACTTCGCGAAACTGTTTGAAGAGTACCATGAGGCAGATCATGCAGTTCACCATTTCGAAGGTGGTGCCGAGAACACCTCTGACGAGCATCTGGAGGACCTCAAGAAACAGCGCCTCAACCTGAAAGACCAGCTTTCTGGCATGATTCGCGAGTACGAATCCTCAGTTGAAAAAGACTGACCCCCGTAGAGACTGCTTGATTCATTAAGCTTAACCAGACAAACTATCACCACTTATTTATAAATGGTGACATTTTGTCTGACCACGCGACCTCAGTCTCCCAACATTCCTCACCAGAGGCGATCTTCCGCGCTCATGGCGGTCAGCTACGCATGAGTGAAGCGCTGCGACTCGGTATCAGCCGTTATCAGTTTTACAAGATGAGGGATCAGCAGGTCATTGAGCCCATCAGCCGGGGGCTTTATCGTCTGGCAGACCTGCCGCCCATCACCAATCCAGATCTTGTCGCAGTGGCATCCCAATTCCCCCGGGCGGTACTTTGCCTGGTTTCCGCCCTCGCCTGGCACGGAATCACCACGCAGATCCCCCATGAAGTCCACCTGGCAGTGCCCCGTCAGGCACGGCTGCCGCGGCTTGATTATCCGCCTGTGACTGGGTATCGATTTTCAGAACCAGCTTTCGCTGCCGGCATAGAGGAAACCACCATAGACGGCACTCGGCTTCAGGTTTACTCAATAGAGAAGACCCTGGCGGACTGCTTCAAATTCCGAAACCGACTCGGCACAGATCTGGTGGTGGAAGCCCTACAGCTCTATCGCAAGCGCCACACCTTTAATCTTTCCACGCTCCTGGAGTATGCACGTATCTGTCGGGTGGAAAACGTAATGCGCCCGTATCTTGAGGCCCACCTATGAATGGCAAAAAGGACATTGCCGCGTCAATTCGTCGACGCTTGCTCAACCGCTCTGGGCAGGAGAAACGGCCGTTCAATGAACTGCTGCAGTATTACGCGATGGAGCGTTTTCTCTACCGCTTGAGTCAATCCGAGCAACGGCACTGTTTTATCCTCAAAGGCGCGCTGATGCTCCGTATCTGGGATGCTCCACAGGCACGCCCTACGATGGATATCGATATGCTCGGGCGAACCGATAACGATATCGACGCGATACTGGCGCAAACCCAAGAAATTATTGAACACCCTGTGGAAGACGACGGCGTAATCTTTCACGTCGATAGCCTAAAAGCAGAAACCATTACCGAGGATGCCGACTACCAAGGCGTACGCGTCTTGTTTACTGGCGAGCTCAGCGGCGCACGCATCAATATGCAATTGGATATCGGGTTTGGGGACGTCGTTCACCCTGAGGCCTATCGAGCCACCTTTCCTATCTTGCTGGATTTACCGGCACCCGAATTACTTTGCTACAGCCGCGAGAGCGCAATTGCTGAGAAGTTCCAGGCCATGGTGCACCTGGGCGAACTGAACAGCCGCATGAAAGACTTCTATGACATTTGGCTGCTGGCTCGCCAGTTCGATTTTGTGTTTGAACCTCTCAATGTGGCCGTTGAACGCACGTTTGAGCAACGCAATACCGCAGTGCCCCAATCCAATCCTCTTCCAGAAGGTTTTGCCGAGCGCAAACAGGCACAGTGGATGGCCTTCCGTAGAAGACTGAAGCAAGATCACATTCCTGCGGAATTCGGCAACATATTGAATACCGTACTAGGATTTCTAGAGCCGATTTTCGAGTCGGATAGCCGAGAGATCAAAGCCAAAATTTGGCGGGCGCCAGGCCCATGGGTCGAATAAGCAGATGAAGCATTTCATACCCGAAGACAGCTCTGCCCGCGCAGACAAACGCGCCCCTTTCAGCACACATTCCTAAAAAGAGGCTAAACCGCGATTCGTTGCCTCAATCGCACCGGCCAGATACCCCGTAAACTCACGTGACCACTCACTGCCAATTCCGGTTAATCGGTTAGCCCACGCACCGGAGCTTGGCGACAAGGCAGGCGTGGGGTGATCGCCAGAGGATCTTTGATCTGACTCGGTGGCGGTGTAAACCTCTTTAGCCCAGTCTTTGATAAATTCCGCCTCCGGATTTTCCGCTTGCGAACCAAAAAGTCGCACAAACTGCGTGCGGCAAGCCGTCATAAGCTCTTCCTCAGAAACACGACGGCGCACGTCAGCAGGCACACCCAGAAAACCAAACAAGGCGGCCTTCCCTTCCTGAGACGAGGCATCGTGGATCTCAATCATTGGCCCCAGCGCACTTCGAGCTTCCCCGGATAGCCCTTGCTCTCGCCAGAAAGGCTGATCAAACACGGCAATATATTTTGCCTGAGGAGCCATCCAGGTATCGGTAGCCTGCCATTGTCTCGCCAGTTCATCCGGTAAGGCCGGCGCAAACGTTAGCTGAGACTCCACTAATCGGGGCGGCATGGCCAGCAACACATGGTCAGCGCTGTAGCTCAGGGTTTGCCCTTCAGCATTTTCGCTCACTAGCTCGATACAGGGCTCTGAAATGCGCAGGTGGCGAACCGCCTGGCCCGTCACGACCCGCGCTGAATCAAGCCGCTGATACAAAGCATCAATGAGTGCATACATGCCACCGGCGATCCGCATTGAAGGTGGAGAGTTGACGTACCCGGCCGTTCGCTCAGGCGGCTGATTCGATGAACGCTCCAGAAGCATATCGCCGGTTTCAAATTGCTGAAAGGTCTCTAGTTCGAGTTCATCCACCAGCCGCGCCATATCGGTCTGGAATGCCGGCCAGAACCAGGCGGGCCCTAGATCGAAGCCCTCAATTCCCGACACATCTCCCGACACATCAAAGTTACCCTCAGCGTGGATCGTAGACGCAATACGCCCACCAAGAACGTCCCTCGCCTCTAGCACGACATAGTCTTTGATGCCTTTTTTCTCAAGTAAATAAGCGGCGTATAAACCCGCCAGGCCGGCGCCAACAATGGCGACGCGCACGTTTTGCATGAATAAACTTCCTGTGATGATTGTGATGCCTAGGTGAGTAACCTAATACGCGCTATCACTGCAAATGGTCTATTGGGATCAACACTTCATTGCGCCTCAAAAACCACGGCATGAACGGTGCGTTGTATCGCGCCCAAACTGGCTGGCCCTGAATAGTAAATCCCTTTTGGTTGATCCATTCTTCCAACTTCAACTTGTTCTTTTGATAGCTAGCTTCGCTCCAAAACCCGGAGTACTTGATGGCTGCCATCGTCCGCTCTGGCACCTGGCGTATGATGATCCTATCGTCGCTTGGTTTCGGGGTGGTCTGCATGGTAAACGATCCCGGCATCATAAAACTGACCGCCCATTTCCCGTCCACCTGGGTCTGGCCTACCGGTGCCGTCATCGCGATTTCCTGGCTCTTGGTTTCCTGACCCTCAGCCACCTGGCCAACGGGCGCGGTCATGGCGATTTCCTGCTGGGCCTGGTTATTGCCGGAAATGTATTTAAACAAACGGCCAAACGCTTCACTGCCCGCGTCTTCAAATTCTTTGTCAACGACAGTCTCTGCAACAATATGCGGCTCGTAGAGACGTACTTCCAGGTTCTCCTCCTTCAGGAGTACTGTATATTCCGCTTCTTCTGTCGCCATGGTGGTTGCCGATAGGAATATTGAGCAAAGTGCGATAACTAGCGTTGCCTGCCGTTTGAGCATGATGTTTCCTTTAATATTTGCCTTCAAGCCCAGAGTTTACGCTGGCTTTATAGAATCAAAGTAATCACGGCACTTTGGAATCAAGACAGCGCGGTTGTCCAGAAGCCGACCGTAGCATCGGAAACATCACCCTGACGCTGCCCGATTTGTACCATCGCATCGCGAAATGACCCGGCCAGTTCCGGTTGATGACACAGATGGAAGCTCCGAATAATCCGGCTGATACGTCGATGATTGTGATCAAACTGCCTCAGCCAAAGGTGATCGCGCTCATTCAGATGCGAAGCGGCATCAAATCCAGAACCTGTCGCTTTCAGGCCAAAAAACTCAACCATTCGATCCAATGATTTTTTCTGTTGCGCCTGAAGCTCAGGATTTCGATGGAACCAGTTGGCGGCCTCGGCGGTGAGCAAGGGGGCAAAGTCGTTGAAGGAGCTCCCTTCCGGAATAGGGAAAAGCCATTGAATGTAGTCGTGGGTGGATTCGAGGGCCTCGTTGCTCATACCCCAGATCTTGCTAATCAGACGGCCGCGATGATCGGGGGCCTCACCCAGGGTGAACAAGACTATTTTGGTTGTATTTGAGTCCACGCAAATCTCACCGCGTCATCGAAAGAAAGTAGCCCTGATAACGTTCCTGAAGATCGCTATCATTCTGTAAGTCAGTCCAGAAAACCTTAACCGCAAGATATCAAATTGAATTAGCCATCTTAAGGTCAATGAATATGGTTTTACTCGCAGGCGTGGATTTGGCCTGGCAAAGCACCCGTAACCCTTCAGCAATTGCCTTTGGCAGCCTTGAAGACTCAATGCTTACCCTTACCGATGTGAAGGAGAAGATTTTCACTGCTGCAACCGTGTTGTCTGAATTGAATTCAGCGGAGCAGCTTCACGGTATCGCCATCGATGGCCCATTGATTATCAATAATGAAAATGGCCAACGAGCCTGCGAACGGTCGCTGAGTCGGGAATATGGGTCCAGGTATGCTTCCTGCCACGCCTCAAACCTTACCTTGTACCCGGATGCCGATGGGGTTCGGATCGCAGCGGAACTCGTACAACATGGTTTTGCGCATTTAGGCCAGCAAGAAGAGAAATGGCAATTGGAGTGTTACCCGCACCCTGCGCTGATAGAGATTTTCCAACTTCCTGAGCGACTCAAATACAAAAAAGGCAAAGCGGCAGATAAAAGAGACGGGCAGGTAGTGCTGGCCAGGTTACTGGTGGGATTGAGTGAGAGCGGGGTCATCGATTTGCGCATCCGGGACAGGTTTCTTCACTTTTTCGACCCAGACCGCATTGCCAAACTTCGTGGACTTGACCTGAAGCATAACGAGGATGTGCTTGATGCTGTCGTCTGCCTTTACATTGCGGCACTTTACCAATTCGGATATCCGCAGAATGTCTTTGGCGACATCCGGGACGGTTACGTCGTTGTTCCCGACTTTGGGGCTGGCGGAGACAGGTTTCCCGAAATCGCTGGTACTAAAAGTCCCTGATTGCTAATGACATATAACCAGCTTTAGGGGATGGTTACACTCCAAGATGCATGCAAATGAGACCGTTTCCCAAACTCAGGAGTTCGCGATGAAAATCGGCAACTGGAATCTGGAGCGGGTTCTGCCTTCGCAAAGGCGCTGTTCTGCCATTCAAGCCCAACTCTTGAAAATAGATGCCGACATCTGGATTCTAACTGAAACCCATGAACTGGTCGGTCCTGGAGCCGGATACAGCTCCGTGATGAGCGGCGAACCAGACAGGGAGTCGGAACCCGGGGAGCACTGGGCAGGCATTTGGTCTCGCCACCCGATATCGCACCTTCCATCCTCTGTATCGGATACCGCACGTTGTACCGCTGCGCATATAGAACACCCGGACATCGGCCCAATCGTCGTTTATGCAATGGTATTGCCATGGGGCGGAAGCCAATGGGGTGGTTTTAAATCAGCTGGTGGTGAGGCCTTTGCGGAAGCGTTGAACACCTACGTTGGTGACTGGCGAAACCTTCGCGCCGCATTTCCGGATGCATTACACGTTGTCGCAGGGGATTTTAACCAAGACCTGGCGCCGTACCATTATTATGGCTCTAAGAGGCAGCGCGAGCTTCTTGAGGCCGCGCTTGCTGCCCCGGACATCAGCATGACGGCCTTGACCGCCGAAGCAAATGATCCGGTCGAGTGGGACCGAGAAAAACGTTACGCGTGCATTGATCACATATGCGTATCGGAAGCACGAGGACTTCGCGTCGGCGAAACGATTAAATGGCCAGAGAGCGGAAAGGCGGACCCTCGTCTTTCTGATCATGTTGGTGTCGCAGTGGAGCTTTCACTATGACGAAACTTACGCTAGTTACCCGCAGGTCACCCTAAAGTCCGACCGCACCCTAAAGGATGATCGGGGTCTAGCTTTCTCCCCGAATGGCAGCGACCTGAGCTACATCCCTAACCACTCGGCCAACTGCAAATTGTTTTTCAGCCGCAATCGTTGTTGGAGCATACCCTCGAATACGCTATCAACGGTGGGGTTATCCCCCAGCAAAGGCAACGCCGCTTCAGCCTCGCAAAAGAACTGGGATTCCCGATCGGTACCGACAATCGCATGATTCCACCAATCGGTAATCCGCGGCCGGGCCTGTTTCAGGAGTGAGTCTGCCGGAAGTTTTTCAGACTTCGCCGCGTTAGCCAAATGCGAGGCGGGCAACAGATTCCAGAGATTGTTGTTGTTCCACCTGGACCATGGAAAACAGTGATCAATATCGTAATTCAACGCCTTCAGGTTGCGAGCCGTCCACACACACTCCACCTGACCTTCTGAAAGCTGCTGCTCCACCAACTTCCGGACGACAGTCGTATCACGCCGTCCTTCTGCCCATTGCAGCGCATGATGAAAAATCTCCGTGGAGTAACGCACCTCCCAGCTTCCCATCAGGTTCACCCACTCATTCACAATCGCTGGCTCAACCCAGCAGGCGTATCGGCTGAAGGTATCCCAGAGCATCGCGGGAACACGGAAACGGCCAAAGCGAGCCAGCGTGTCCTTATCCAGCCGCACCGCCTGCTTACGGATCGTGAACGCGCTGCTGCCACCCTCGAAAACCTGCCGGTTTGTTCCCGGCCAGGTGGTGAATTTCGCCGGATTCTTGAGGATATTAGTCGAAGCAAGTTTTATGGCGCGCAACACCACCGGTGCATGCTCTTCAGAAAGTGACATACCCACCCTGAAATCCAGAGGTGAAAGCTTTTCCAGCTCATAGAAATCATGACCGGCAAAACCATAACCGCCAGCACCAGGTGCCTGGCGCAACCGATGCCTTAGAACCAGCGGATGATAAAGCATCAGCCAGAACAGCCCTACGGCACCGAGTGGGAGCTCTACCCAGTCATCGGTCCGGTTCAGCACCAGTCCCGGTGAACTGTCAGCTATCCGCACCAACGTTCGAAGCAGTCCCAGCTTGTAGGTCGAGGACTTGTTGTCATTGACGATGATGTGCCGCAAAGTTGGAAGCGCACCAGTACCATCATCCGGAAGCCTGTAAACGACTGTTTCCCACCAGACATCCTCGCGCTTGAGTTCGTCGGTTCTGCGCATTTCCGGCAATGGAACCGGCATCACCGCGCGCTGGCGGGCAAAACTGTCCAGCTCTGCCCTGCTGACCTCATAAAACTGCCGTTCGCCATCACTCGGTCCATGACGAAGCGTGATGATCAACAGACCGGAGGGTGCCAAAAGCTCGGTTAAAATCCTAAAGGCTCTCTCACGCGAGGTCGGGGGCAAATGCATCCAGACCGCCGAAACCAGAATGAGATCGAAACGGTGACTGAGTTTCCGGATTTCATTGAGATTGGGCAGCGAATCATCCAGCCATTGGATACTCCTATGAGATGTTGCTGCCTCTCCTAGCCGACGAAGCTCAGAAGCAGGCTCTACAGCAACTACATCCCAGCCCCGCTCAGCGAGTGCCAGCGCATCGCGACCACTTCCCGCACCAACATCCAGAGCCAGGCCCGACTTGTTGTCCAACTGTGGCAGCCAGTCGCTATGGACCTGTTCGAAGGTCAGTGACTGGTATTGGTCAAAGAAGGTTTGGGCTTTGCGGTTGTATGGAGCAATTGTCATTGGATGCTCTTCAGTTCTTGTGCAACCGGATGAGTCTTACCTAATCACGAATTGCCTGTGTTTTGCCATGGGGAATAAAAAGATAGCTGTCGTCTCCGATCAACCATTCCCCCGTGCTTTCAATCACTCTATTCAAACGGTCCTCACCAACACCTTTGATTTCGCATTCCCAAAGCACACATACACGCCAGCCCAGCTTCTGTAGCTCGGATAGTTTCTGCCGGTCCCGGCGTATATTGCCCTCGATTTTAGTCCTCCAAAAATCGGGGCGTGTTTTCGGCCATTTGAACAATCGACATTGATGACCATGCCAGAAGCACCCATTAATCAAAATCGCCGCTTTATGTTTAGGCAAAACGATATCGGGCAACCCGGGCAAATCTCTGCGATGCAGCCTGAATCGATATCCGCGCGCGTGAAGCTCTTTCCTGATCACGAGCTCTGGCTTGGTGTTCTTTCCCTTGATGCCAGACATCATTCTTGAGCGAGTTTTTGCGTCGACTACATCGGCCATACTGTAATTGGCCCCTGGAAAAAGAAGTGTTACCTGGTATGCTAGCTGCCAACGTGATTTTGGCGAAGCATCAATGACTGACACTATCAAAATAATCGACCTTTTTGCTGGCCCGGGTGGCCTTGGGGAGGGGTTTTCTGCCTTTCAAACAAATACCGGGTGCTTCCCTTTCAAAATCGTTGCCTCCGTTGAGAAGGAGGAAAGTGCTCACAAGACGCTCACACTCAGAGCCTTTTACCGTCAATTTCGTGGCGAAGAAATTCCAGCTGCCTACTACGAGTATTTGAGCTCCAATGAAAAAGTAAGCGCTGAAAATTTTTTTTCTGAGAAATTTCCAAGAAAGTGGGAAGCGGCAAAACGAGAGACGTTAGGTGGCCCCAAGGCTCTTGGCAGCGAAGATCACGAAGAAATATTTTCTGCAATTGAACATGGAATCGAGGGTCACAATGGCCCCAAATTAGTGATTGGAGGCCCCCCTTGTCAGGCCTATTCACTCGTCGGCCGTGCCCGAAATAAAGGAATCAAGGGTTATACCGCTGAGAAAGATGATCGCCATTTCCTTTACGAGGAATACCTGAAGGTTCTGGACCTCGTGCAGCCGGACATCTTCGTCATGGAAAATGTTAAGGGTCTACTTACCGCCAAAGTAAACGGCGAGTCAATCTTTGAGAAAATCCGGAGGGATCTGCAATGTCCGGCTAGAGCACTTAACAGCGATAATGAACAGGCCGAATATGAACTGCTTCCACTAGCATATCCTCTGGAAGACCTGGGGGGGGTGGGACATTTTCGCAACAAGGATTTCGTCATTCGTGCGGAAGATTTCGGCATTCCTCAGGCCCGGCACCGGGTAATTTTGCTGGGTGTTCGCAAGAATCTGAGACAAAGCAATATCCAGGGAGAGTTACTGGCGAAGTGGAGAAGTGACGCACACATCACGCCCGGCCAGGTTCTGGCAGACCTCCCAAGGCTTCGAAGCGGTTTAACGAGATGCAAGCCAAATGACTTCAAGTCGTGGCGCGATAATCTGTATACCGGATTTTCAAAGGTGTACAGCGCTTTGTCATTTTCTGAAGAAGCCCAAAATACTGCGCAATGGGCCTACGAGTCTTCGGCTGAAGACCCGGGACAAGGGGGAAGGTTTGTCCCAATCTCGGTCAACCGGACCACACTAATGCCTGAATCGTTGAAAGCTTGGTACAGAGATGAATTAATGGCGGGCGTGATAAATCACGAGGCAAGAAACCACATGCCCGAAGACCTTCATCGGTACCTTTTTGCAAGCTGCCATGCCTCGGTTAATAAGGGGGCATCACCACGTTCAAAAGACTACCCGGAGAATCTTGCGCCTACCCACAAGAACTGGAAAAGCGGCAATTTTGTAGACAGGTTCAAGGTGCAGGGGGAGAGCCGTATCGCCAGCACCGTTACTAGTCATATCTCGAAAGACGGGCACTACTTTATACACTATGACCCCTCACAATGCAGAAGCTTGACTGTGCGCGAGGCTGCCAGGATTCAGACCTTTCCGGACAACTACTTTTTTGAGGGTAATCGCACACAACAATACGTCCAGGTCGGAAATGCTGTACCTCCATTACTTGCTAATCGTATTGCTTCGGTAGTGTATCTTTTGCTTAAAAACGCGTCAGATACAACCCAGGAATAACCGGGTTAGGGCTCGACTAATTGCAATAAAATTGGTCAAATTAGTCACAATTCAAAGCCTTCACTTTTTGCTTTTTCCAAGGCGACCAGCGCGATGAGGCACTGCTTCTCAGAGGGCATTTTCCGCGGGATAGCAGCACACGTCTCAACTATGCCAATTTCTTTAGGTGTAAGTACATCTCGCTTTCGAGCCCAATCGCAAAGGCTAGCCCAATAGGTACCTCCAAGACGATGAACTTCGATTTCAGCATTTACACTATTATCTACAGCCTTTTCTGCGCGGGCCTCACGAACTAAAGTATTTGCCGCTTCGGATGAAATCAACACCCGGTCTAGCTTGGGTGAATACTCGACCGAGCGTTCTGAAAGCCATTTCCAACAAACCTCTTTTTTAGCCCATTCACTAAAATTCCGAACTCCTTTAGGTGGGCCCGTAATAACGTCTTGGGCTACCCTCCCAGCGATAAGCAAAATTTCTTGAAGATCGGAGGAAATTCTTTGCTGACGCCAAATAGTGTCAAGATCAACCAACTTACCTCTTTGCTTGGCATCATGAACAACTTTCGCTATTCCGTAAGTGACAATGTTTGCTCGATATCCACCCTCGTACCATTCCGCTGCTGACACTGCTTTTTCCATTGCACGGAACAATATCGTTTTAGCAATCATTCGTTTAAACCAAAGCTCATAAAATACTGTTCCATCGCTTCCCCAGCGTTTTCCAATATCTCGAGCAAATGCTGCGAAGTTTTTTTGTGCCCCTAGACTTACAATATGAGGCAGACACTCGAATGTATTCTCAAATTTTGCCAGATCTGTCTTTGTGAAAAATTGAGACCTTGGGTATTCCGCATCAAATTTCTTGCGCTCTGCAGGGGTTCTTCTCCCTCTTTCGTCGGCATACTGTCCTCTAGCGCGCTCATAGAACCACTTCGTTTCCCTGTAACCGCCCTGACCGGCCGGAGAGAGAATCCGACGAGACAGTTCTTCAATGCGGATATGAAACGGATGGTTTGCAAAAAAGTCGGCTGCATTCACTTTATTCTGACTATTTGCATACTCAGAAATTCGCGGAACCACTTCCTCCGACTGTCGATGCGGAACGATGGTTAATTTCATCTGCACGTGAATCTGCCCCAATTGTTCCGGGAATGTTTTCCTGGCAGCATGAAGCGAAGCTGTGGTCTGGCCCCCATTCACTATCTGAAGATTATCCGCACGAACGAGCTGAAGACCCGATTCAGACTGCTTAACTTCTATCCCGTCAGCAGTAGCACTCAGCCCATTGTTGTAGGGGAAAAACATATTGGGCTCTTCACGTATCGTAGTTCGAATACCCTGATTCACCTTTCCTCTTGCTTGAAGAAAACTCCTGACGTTTGCCTCTAGGAGGCGTGACCCCCACTTGTCGTAAATCTCAGCCAATTGCGAACCAGGAATAACAGCGAGGTAGCTTTCAAAAGATGACTGACCGCCAGACGCTTTTAAAAGGGGAACTCCGCCGCCAAAGTCATTTTCGAAATCAATTGCAAGATCCGCCCTTACCTGTCCCTGCTCCATGAACTGCATCAATCTCTTAAGGTCCCAGACGCTTAGGGTAATTTGTTTACCATCAACAGCCTCAATATCGTCTGCGTCTGAGCGGGCGCTAAAATTACCGTTAGTCACGATAATGAGCTTTACTTTGTCTACCGATTTCCAAGCTGTGGATATCAAATCTGCCAACCCAAAGCTTGCGCTCGTCTCCTCTAACTGATTTCGAAAATCGTCTTTTAATGAGGCCGACAAATACCTGAACAGTCGCTGCTGTAACCTCTGTATATGCTCTTTGTTCAAAACACGAATATCTTCGTTGATCGAAAAATCACAAAGAATTAGGCTCAACACTCCATCCGTGTCCCTGGGGTCTCCTCCATAGCCATCGACCTGCAGAGGTCCCCTAGAATAACTCCCCTCATAATAGGCGCGATTCGCTTCATCAATCTCGCCGGCTTCGGTGAGTAGATCGCCAACCTTCTCAAAGAAAGCCTCTACGGTAACGAGGCCCATAACATCAGCGTCGCCCTGGATGTCTGCAATCAGCTGATGATTAAATTCCTTGAGTTCACTCATTGGGAAAGTCCTTTTTTAATTATCTCAACAAGGTCATCATCTGTTGCAAAATCGGAGCAAACATCAAGAGACACTGAGTAGCCGATATTATTCACTCCCTGAGGAATGGGTCCTGAAATGCGGGGAAACCCTTCAAGAACCTCATAGTTTTTTATCGTTCCAAGCTGCCATCGTCTGCCGTCATAATGATTGTCAGATTCGTAGCCCGTCGCGGAAATAGCTTCTTCCCAGACTTCATAGGCTCTATCCGTCTCCCTAAACATAGCAGCGGTAATGCTGACGTGATCATGCAAGCTCTGACCCTCATGCAATACAGCAGAGGCGACATTAATTACCCTCAAGAACAGGCGACACCCATCGACATCCGTAAGCTGGTCCGCCGAGGAGATAGCAACATACGGCTTTGCAGCCGCACGACGAGTTTTAATCTCAATGCACGTACCAATAAATTCAAAGTCTTTTGATGTCCGCGTCGGGCCAGTCCAAGCCTCAATAGCCGTTTCAGGGCCAAGAGCATTGACGAGTTCACGCAAAAATGAAAGCTCTCCAACGAGACCGCGCTGCTCCTCTACCGAGAGCCCGCTAACCGCACCCCCTCTCAGAAGATGGTGCCAGCGTCGGGTACGTTGAATTGTTCTTGCTAGAGCGTCATCCAAATCTGAGCCAGACTCACCAGCTGACACAACATCTCGACAGAGTGTCTCAAAAACTTCGACTTGGCTTAATTCCTTCAGACCAAGTACAAAAGCGCCGCCAGTCTCCATCTTGCGGAAAGAAGCTACCAAATTTCGTAATTTTGGGATCGAAGGTAAAGGATCTGGCAGATCCCTCAGCTTGAGCATGAGGCCCGGAGCATTCGCTTCAAGAACTACCCAGAAAAAATCAAAGCGTCCCGAACTATTTACTCTCCGCGCATCATTTGGCCCAAGGTTTTTCCATGGATGAATTTCATTCATATTCAGCCTCTTGGTCTTCGTCTTCGTCAGCTTCACCAAAAAGCTCTTTGTAACGCACCGTATTCACAACGTACTCCACTCGCTCAGCGGGGCGTGCAGATACCGGCAAGCTAATGCCCCAGCCGATTACCGATTGCGACGGGATGAGGTCAACATCCGTTTCGTTTTCTTTACCTGTTGGCGCCTTTGCTTTGACCAAATGAAGTATAAATAGTCCCCTATCTCTTGCAGCCCGGTAAATATTGTCAGGGAAATTCAAATTCTCATCTAATTCTTTGTTTTTTCTTTTTCGATATTCAGTCTCGGCATCTTCAGCTTTTTCTGGAGCAACACCAGCTTTCTCGATTCCTCTTGAGGCAAGCCGCATTCCCTTACCACTAAATGCCATAAAGTTGTATTTTAAGTCGCGTAAATCCACAGAACGGCTAACCGGAGTAATTGGCACTCCGAGAACGGGGTCCGCATCACCGGCTTTCTTTCCTGCAAAAAGAACGTCCCAAGTAGGAAGTTCATCATGGGCCCTAGCACGTATATAGGCTCTTACAGGACCAGTATCAGTTGTAACGCTCTGTTCGGCATTTCTCCATCCAGCGAGAAACTGATCTATCAATTCCACGGGCACGTTTCTCCAGAGTTCGCCCCAGGCCGACGCCGTTGGTTCTCTATATGCCTCGCTTTCTTGGACCCGACCTACGAACGCCTTAGCAACCTCCACATTAGCTCTCAAATCCTGAGGCCTAATGCTTATCTTCGCCGTCTCAACAAACTTGTTCGACAAGCCCACAAGCGCCGTGATTTTTTTTCCTGACCCAATCTTGTTCTTTGCAGTAACAAGCAAAGATGCAGGATGGCTTCGGACAGCCAAGCCAAACATGGTGGGCGTAGCCTTCGCTTTTTCCATAGTCTTTAGTTCGTCGTGAAGCTCGTCTGCGGCATTCGCGATAAACGCATACCAATCAATAGCCTCAGGTGTCATCCAGATGCGACACAGATCTTCGTATTGATCTCTGTATCCAAACCACCGCCCCATCTGCATCAACGTGTCGTACATCATAGAGTTGCGCAAGAACCAAGTAATCGTCAAACCCTCGAGGGTCAATCCACGTGATAAAGAAAAGCCGCCAACGGCAACAACAGTCTGCCCACGCTCACCTGAATTGGTATAGTCAAGATCATTAGCTCTGCTGTTCACTTCCACAATTTTTGCTGAGGCTATCGCGTCAAAAAGTTCTGCTTGTACATCAGGCCAACTTGATTCCGACTCTGCATATTCTTGCTCCCAAACAGAATACAGATCGGCAATTTCCGGATTTCCAAGTGCAGCTTCTTCACGACTAGCATTTACCCGAACTGCATTTTGAATCCGTTCCAAAGCTTCGTGAAGGCAATTTCTCAGCCTTCCCTGAACATCGGTGAAACGACTTGCATTAACGAGCATTGAACAATGAGAAGGGCGCTGCCCCCGGAGATTACGGATCGATCTAGCTAAAAGGAATGCCCTAAGTGCATAAATCAATGAATCAGGAAGAACGTCCAACTGATGATCAATCTTGTGCTTAATCGGCAAAATGTCCTCGTTGTCAGAGATATAACGCAGCCAAGTTGGTTCGCCGTCTTCAGGTAATCCGTCAACAAAAATTTTTGTAGGGCCGAAATAATTGGTGGGCGCATCCAGTCCGATTATAAAATCACGAGGAAAAAGATCCTCGTTGTACATTTCATCGTCTTGATCAGGGTCGATAAATATATTTGCGAATGGAGTTGCCGTGTAGCCCACGTAGCAACTTCGATGAAACATACTTAATAAGTCTCGGATTTGAGCGTTTATCGTTGTAACGAGCTTTTTGTTGTACTTTGTATTAATTGAAGCATTGTCAGCCTCATCGTCGATCAAAAGCATCGGCTGATCGATCATCTCCCTGTCCCCACGTGAACTATTGTCCCGTAACCAGTCGAGAAGATTAGCCAGCGTGCGATGATTTTTCTTGATGACTAGCACGACGGGAACCTTGTAGGAATCGATCTCACTAGTATTTGTTGAAGCCGTTTCCTTGTTGAAATCTTTTAGTGTATTGGTCAAGCTCACAGGCGTTCTGCTTGGGTCGAACTTTCCCACGCCAATAACATTACGTCCGTTGCCTTTGTTTCGCTCGAGCAATTTCCCTGTGTCTCGCCCGATAAACCCCTCATCTATCCTTGCTTGAGTCTGATTTCGCAAATTATTGTGAATGCCCGCAATTACTATAATCAAACGATAACCGGCATCGGCAGCCTTACAAATTACACCGGCATAATTGGCAGTCTTACCACTTTGAACATGACCGACAACCATCCCACGTCTGTCCCACTGGACATGCTTGTTGGGATTACCTAAGCGACCGAGAATTTTGTCGGTAACTTTGTCGGTAGCTATAACAACCTCTTTAGGCAAACCATTATGCAATAGAAGTTTACGATATCTATTCCAATAAAATGGTTCGATTGATGATTTCGCGTCGTCTAACCAAGGTTCAAAATCCTCACTATCGACGACTGCCCCTAGACCGGCTTTAATTCCCTGTTTAACTTCTATTTCACGCGCTAGGCGTTCCAAATCCTCAACGCTCAAAGACGGAGCAATAACCTTACCCAAGTCTCGTATCATTGTGCGGAGCTCTTCTTCAGTTCTCCTCGGTTGGTCAAATAGTGCGGATTCAACTACGTTTTGTAACGCCTCAAAAGACCCGCTCATTTGTTTTCCTCTTTAAAATATGATGCAAGAATTTCATTTACTGCATACCAGTTTGACCGAAGGTAAGGGTAACTCTGCAAGGTATCGGATAAAGCTTCTGACGAGACGCCATTTTCTGTGAGCGTATCTGCGAGCGCATAGACAACATGCTTAAGATCAGCATCGTCAACTTCTTCCGCCACAACAATCTCTGCATTCCCAACAAGTTCCGCGTGTAATGTCGCAATTGGAAGTCCAGAACCGAGCAAGCGTAGGCATCGATTGAAACCTTCGCGCAGTTCTTGGGGTAATTGGTGCAAGTAGGCCTGGAACACAGGGTGCTCCGGATTTGGCCGAAAACTGACCTCCCCGTCTTTCTGGACACGGCTCCACATCGGAAACCGTGTCTCATCAACTAACTTTTGACCTCGACGGATATATGTTCTTTTTGATGTTCCAGTAAACCGTTCAACAACCTTTTTTAAGCGCTCTCTCACAACAGGAGGGAGTTGAGCAGATGCCTTTTTAACATCGATCTTCCACTCAGAATCCATAGTATTGGGAATGTCGACTGCTATGCGACAAAGCTTTGTTAGCTCCGTTTGACGCGCAAGTCCGAGCCAACTGCCAGCTATAATCAAACGATTTTCTCTATATACATAGAGCCCTTGGGATTTTAGATGACCCTCGACGCCGCCGACTTTCTCCCACTCCTCACGGGACATATTCTTGTGGTGGGGAAGCGTATAACATCGAATGCGGACTTGGCCTTGGCTTAGCGGAAGGATATCTTCTGGATCTTTTTGGGTTGAGGGGTGAAATTCAGCCATCGGATCGGTCGGGCGCAACTGACGACCATTCAATAAAATCTTCAGTGCTGGTTTCGTTCCTTCAAGAAATCGGTGAAAAACCAACTTTATGTGGCGCTCTGCACGAGCGAGCTCCATATTAATTTGGTTCACTCGTTTATACTGATCGACATTAAATCCGCCCATTAAACGATCAAGTTTTTCCCAAACCACAACTGTGCCGCGCTGAGACAAAAGATCGTAGCCGGTCATGCCCTCTGAATCGTCAATTAGCTCAAGAGACCAATTGTCTATTTCGCCTATTCGATCCAGATCCCAACGAGCGCAAGACGTTACTCCATCGCGCTTAGTTAATACTGTAAGGCGCCTGCACTGAGAGAAACTCGCGCTCTTGAGGCCAAGTCCAAACCGTCCCAAATCATCAGTGGCTCTTTCATCTTTTGGATTTTTTGAACCGAGGCGCATTGCTTCGATCAGTTCAGCCTCATTCATGCCACTTCCATCATCGGCTAAAGCAATGTATGGCTCTTCAACCTCGGTTATAGCAATTAACTGAACTGTTCTCGCACCTGCAGTTATTGAGTTATCAATTACGTCAGCAAGGGCAGTTTCCAAGCTATAACCAAAGTCACGATGACCTTCTATCAATGCGGAAGCATACGGCGTTGCATCAACCTCTCGTATGGATGTCGCCCTATTGTTAACTTGGTCCATGATCCACCTTTGCAAGATCCAGTCTGTTGCGCACTGAGAAAGGTTGCCTTCCCTCATCTCTCTGGCGTTCTTTAATTTAGCAACTCCCCAAATTTACTGGTCAATCGATCTCCACTTTCGAACGACCCAACAGAATCGGCTCCTGCCCAAGACCCTCGAGCCATCGTGCCGATACGCACACAACTTGCCACCGTCTGCATCAACCACACTGTAATCGAGGCAGGCGACATGTTCGTTCAGCGGAGCGGGTTCACCTTTCATCCAGTAGTGACCAACAAACACCGGTTTCTCGCCATCGTAACCGGGCAAAACGTCATCCGGGATTGGCTCGTGAGGGATTTGATGAATGATCTCCTCAGGCACCATTGCAAGATCGCGATAGGTTACGCCCTCCAGATCCCACCATTGAGTGCGGATGTTGGTGCGCGGATGGTTGTCTTTGTCGCGAAACTCATAGCCACTAGGCAAGGAAACTTCCAAACCCTTTAGCACCGTCTCCAAAGCCTCAAAACCTTCGCTTTTCTCATCGGTCAACTGTGCCCAGGCATCCGGGCGAATCCGGTTCTGGTCATCTGTAAAACGGGATAAGGTTTGCAGATGAGTTGAATGCCAGCAGGCGTGAACCACGCGGAAATGGTCCATATCGAGATACAGCGGCAGGGTTTTGAACCATTTGATCATGCTCTGATGCAGTTCACTGCCCTCGCCAACCTGCTCCAGAAACTCGCCATGCTGTTTCAGATTTTTCTCTGTATGGGGACGAAGAAATTCATGGGGTTTTTCAGGATCCGGTGTTGCCCACGCCACCGCGTTAAATTCGTGGTTGCCCATCACGGCCAGCGCCTGGCCATTTTCTACCATGTTGCGAGCGATGTTGACCGTCTCGATTTGTTCTGGACCGCGATCCACAAAGTCGCCAAGGAAAATTACCTTGCGTTCTGGATGCTGCCAGACGCCGTCAATTTCCTCGTAGTCCATTTTGGTAAGCAGTGCTTTGAGCTCGGTGGCGTAGCCGTGGATATCGCCAATCAGGTCGTACATCGTTACTGCATCCTTACGCCTTTACTGCTGGGCTTCGCGAGTCGCCAGAGAAATAACATCCGACGCCATGCTTCCTTTTGCTTGGCCAGGCACAGGTCCTTCGTGCTTGCCAATCACCTCGCCATTAAGGGCTAGAAGATAGGCTTTGTCCTTTTTATAATAAAACCAATACTGCTTGATATGTCCCCAGATTCCAAGCTCCCCGCCGGTTTCGAAGACATGTTCCCGAATGCGACACTGGGCACGGCCCAGTTGCCAGTCGATAGAAAACCGCCAGAAGCCTTTTGGGAAATCCAGGTAGCGTTGATGTTCACAGACAGCCAGGGCGAATATTGGCTGGCTCTGGCGCTTGAATCCGGTGTCTACCCATATGTAAGGCTTGAAGGCCTCTCGCTCTTCTTCCAGGTATTTCTTTATCCGGCAGATGCGCTGGTCTGCAAGGGCCATATCCATTCCGGTGACCACGCAGAGTGCCCGCAGGAAACCTTCGCTGCTGTATTTGAAATCAAATCCGCCGTCGTTCAGGCCAAACTCTGGATCATCCAGCACATTCTGGAGGCGCTCCAGATTTGCGGACGTTGGCTTCCGGTAGCCCATGGCTTTCAGGATTTCATCACGGGGTATGGCGGCTACGCGCAATACCAGGTCGGTTTTGAAGTTATCGATCATTGCTCCTCCTGGCCCAACAGTTGGAGTGTGGGTTCTAACCTCTTTTCGTCGAACTCATCCCCATCGAAAAACCATTCTGAGATTTCTGCTTGCAGTGCCTGCTTCAGGCTTTCGCCTTCCCAAAGCCGTTGGGCGACGTCTTCGGCTACCTTGTCGTATTCGTCGAAGCAGTCGTTTTCTTTGCAACAGGTGTTCATGGGATCCGTTTCGAACAGAGCTTTGGAAATCTGTTCTGCGCTGTGTCTGGATAGCACCCTGTCTCTCCTATCGGTGTAGTCCTGATATCGGTTAATCCTACTATCTGACAGCAATGCGACAGGAGGGGTCGCAGTTCATCGATATGCTTTTAGTAAGCTTTCAACAGTGGAGCAGTGATTATGAATAAAGTGAAGAGAGAGGAAGCGAGGAAGCTGAGGGAAGCCACTGAAAACCTGTCCGCCGATGAACTGAAAGAGTTTTTCCGAAAGCGGGAGATTCAGGCGCTTGCAAAGAAAATCCACTTTGAACTATTCCCTGAGGAATATGATTTCATGATGGATTCCATTGCCGATTTGCGAGACCGACGCAGGGGCGTTAGCCCTATGAACCCGGAATATACCGAACGGGCTAATGCTCGCCGTGAAGAGTTAGGTGTGCCGCCTTTGGGCCCCGATGGCATGCCGACCTGCCAAACGAGTTGGAAAGTTGCCTATGCCGAGGCCGAGGCCGAGGCCGAGCGAAGGTACCCTAACGAATAAAATGAGAACCGTTAACGGCCAGGCCCCCTATTGCGTTTGAAGGCGCCTGGTGCGGCCAAGGCCCTGGTCCAGAGTGGATTCAATCTCCTGTCGCAACCAGCCGGGCTCCAGAATATCGCAATGCACCGCCTGCGCGGTGAGCCACCACCGCAGATCCTGGGTGTCGCCCACGGTTACCGATATTTCAAACGTGCTGTCATCAATATCTTCTGTCACCTGATCAAGGCCCAGGGGCGATTCGATCAAGTGGTTGAGCGCTGGTTTATCGCAGCGCAGTCTCAGATAGACGGGTTTGTCGGATTTGAGAATGCCCATGGCGCCGGAGTAGATGTACAGATCCAGATCAAAGTCCGCCGGTCTCTCCACGGACTTCTCGATCGGCTCTCCCGCTGCTGCACGGTGCAGTACCAACTGACGAATACCTTCCCTGCCCTCGATGGTGCCGACCAGGTACACGTTCGGATCCCGGAAAATCAGGCCCAGGGGATGGACGATGATCTCTTCGGGCTCTGGCCAGTTGCGGGCCTGGTAAATCAGCCTGCAGCAGACTTCTCTTAGCAAGGCTTCCGTAACCGCTTCCAGAACGTCCGCGTCGATAGCTGGGCGCTGTCCGCCCAGGCCACGATTGATAACGCGCACGCGGTCTGGCCACTTACCCAGCGGGTTTTGCTCCCGCATCAGGGTGCGGTGGGCTTCGTCAAAATGGGGCTTCAGATGGGATAGTGCCCGCGGCGGCAGCATGGGGCTGAGATAGGCTCTGGCCAGCTCAAACGTCAGTGCGGCTGGCAGGTCTAGTGCCGGGATAATATCGATGGTGGCATTGCGGTCAAATGACCATTGAAACGGCCGGGTGTTTTCATCTACAAGCAACGGGAAATCGGCACTCAGTTTTTCCAGGTCCCGCTGGATGGAGCGCATGGTGACCGAAAAGCCATATCCTTCAAGCCGCTCCGCCAGTTCGGTGGTGGTGATGGTTTTGGGAAAACGGGGCACCATACGGAGCATGGTTAGATAGCGGACAGCGGTGTTGGACATCTTTCAGCACCTTTTCATAACGAGTAAGGTCAGGGAGATTCTGCGGGAAGCCCGATCATTCAAGGGTAGCGTCCGTGTGGTAGACGGCAATCAGGTCCGAAATGCTTTGCGGTAGTACCGATTTTTCGTTGAGCGCTTTCCTGATGTCTGTGGGTATGGAAGGTGCAACCGCCACGTATTCTATGGTCCAGTAAGTA